>OHGP01000243.1_pt1 | contig 10473 bp, 7 predicted proteins | sample 1567901 | NCBI WGS metagenome assembly OHGP01 (sample SAMEA3879511, study PRJEB24766) | human gut metagenome | biome: human-associated habitat; feature: feces | place: USA | collected 1985/1987 | reverse complement strand
GAGCAGGATGATAATTGCAACTAATAGTTTCTTCACGCCGTCTACCGGCCACTTCATGATTTCAAGTACGGCTTTGACACACAGAACCACACCGATAATCCAAATGATAAATCCAATCATAACCTGTGATATTTAGTATTGTTAATTAAAAACAAATAGAGACTACGCCTTATTCAGGAGCAGCCTCTATTCTTTATTTAGTAATCGGAATTACTCTGTAACTTCAGCGCCCCAATTTTCTTTGGAAAGACGCTTGTAGCTGTTGTAACGCCATTTAGCGTTTTCTTCAGCAGCCTTGAACAGCTCGTCGGCCTCCTGCGGATATTGCTTCATTACGGATGCGTAACGAACTTCACCCTTCAGGAAGTCTTGGAATCCGCTCCAATCCGGTTCCTTGCTATCCAGCGTGAACGGATTCTTGCCTTCAGCCTCCAGAGCCGGGTTGTAACGCCACAAATGCCAGTAACCGCACTTAACGGCCTTTTCTTCCTCTGCCTGGCTCTTGCCCATACCTGCCTTCAGACCGTGGTTGATACACGGAGCGTAAGCGATGATGAGTGACGGACCGGGATATGCTTCTGCTTCACGGATAGCCTTCAGGGTCTGAGCCTGGTCGGCACCCATAGCGATTTGGGCAACGTATACGTAACCGTAAGTAGTAGCCATCAGACCGAGGTCTTTCTTGCGTACACGCTTACCGGCAGCGGCAAACTTGGCGATAGCGCCTACCGGAGTAGCCTTGGAAGACTGACCGCCTGTGTTGGAGTAAACCTCAGTATCCAGTACGAGGATGTTGACGTCTTTACCGCTTGCGATTACATGGTCGAGACCACCGTAACCGATGTCGTAAGAAGCACCGTCGCCACCGATAATCCACTGGCTGCGTTTTACCAGGTATTGAGACAGACTGGCGATAGTCTTGCAGCTGTCGCACTTGTCTTTGGCGGCTTCTACCATCGGAATGATCTTTTCAGCCAGTTCCTTGCTCTTGTCTGCATCGTACATGTTTTCAATCCAAGCCTGGAATACTTCTTTGTATTCGGCCGGAGTTCCTTCTGCTGCGATGGCATCTTCCATAGCCTTCACGATACGTGCGCGCATCTTTTCGTTGGCAAGCTCCATACCCAGACCGAATTCGCAGAAGTCCTCGAACAATGAGTTAGCCCAAGCAGGACCGTGACCCTTTTCGTTCTTGGTATAAGGAGTAGAAGGTACTGAACCGGAGTAGATGGAAGAACATCCTGTTGCGTTGGCTACCATTTCGCGGTCACCGAACAACTGGGAAATCAGTTTAACGTACGGAGTTTCACCACAACCGGAGCAAGCGCCTGAGAACTCGAACAACGGAGTAGCGAACTGGGAGTTCTTCACGTTGGCCTTGATGTCAACCAAGTGTTGTTTGCTCTTCACGTTTTCAGCACAGTAGGTCCAGTTGGCAGCTTCCGGCAATTGGCTTTCGAGGTGTTTCATAGTCAGAGCCTTGCCACCCTTCTTCGGGTTGCCCGGACAAACATCGGCACAGTTGCCACAACCCAGACAGTCGAGAACGTCTACCTGAATACGGAATGTCATACCGTCGAATGCTTTACCTACAGCCTTCAGTTGAGTGAAGTTGGCACCCTTCTGCTCTTCAGCATCGAGTACGAACGGACGGATGGAAGCGTGAGGACAAACGTAAGCACACTTGTTACACTGGATACAGTTCTCAGCGTTCCATTCGGGAACGAATGCGGCTACACCACGTTTCTCATATTTGGCAGTGCCTTGTTCCCAAGTACCGTCTTCAATACCCTTGAAAGCGGATACCGGCAATAAGTCACCGTCTTGTGCGTTGATAGGACGAACCACTTCGTTGATGAATGCAGGATCGTTGTTTTCAGCCTTGGCGTCGTCTGCCAGATTGGCCCAAGCCGGGTCAACGGTCAGTTGCTTGTATTCGCCGCCACGGTCAACTGCTGCGTAGTTCTTGTTGACAACGTCTTCACCCTTCTTGCCGTAAGACTTAACGATGAATTTCTTCATCTGTTCTACAGCCAGGTCAACCGGAATAACGCCGGTGATACGGAAGAATGCGGATTGCAGGATGGTGTTGGTACGGTTGCCCAAACCGATTTCTTGTGCAATCTGAGTAGCGTTGATATAGTAAACAGTGATATTGTTTTGTGCAAAGTACTTCTTCACCTTGTTAGGCAGGTTCTTGGCCAGCTCTTCGCCTTCCCAGATGGTGTTCAGCAAGAAAGAGCCGTTCTTACGCAAGCCGCGGGTTACGTCGTACATGTGCAGGTAAGCCTGAACGTGGCAAGCCACGAAATTAGGCGTATTTACCAGGTATGTAGAGCGGATAGGAGTGTCGCCGAAACGCAGGTGCGAGCAAGTGAAACCGCCTGATTTCTTGGAGTCGTAAGAGAAATAGGCCTGGCAGTGCTTGTCGGTGTTGTCACCGATAATCTTTACGGAGTTCTTGTTGGCACCTACTGTACCGTCAGCGCCCAAACCGTAAAATTTGGCTTCGAACATGCCTTCGCCGCCCAATGCGATTTCTTCTTCCTGGGGCAGAGAAGTGAAGGTAACGTCGTCCACGATACCGATAGTGAAGTGGTTCTTCGGCATCGGCATAGCCAGATTCTTGTAAACGGCGAGGATTTGAGCAGGAGTAGTATCCTTGGAACCCAAACCATAACGGCCGCCTACGATAACCGGAGCATTCTCTGCACCGTAGAAGCAGTCTTTTACGTCGAGGTACAACGGTTCGCCGTTAGCACCCGGTTCTTTCGTACGGTCCAGTACGGCAATCTTCTTGGCAGTCTTGGGAACGGCGGCAAGGAAGTGCTTGGCAGAGAACGGACGATACAAGTGAACGGCAACCAAACCAACCTTTTCGCCATTGGCAACGAGGTGGTCGATAGCTTCGCGGGCAGCTTCCGTTACAGAACCCATGGCGATGATAACGCGTTCTGCATCTTCTGCACCGTAGTAATCGAACAAACCATACTTGCGGCCTGTGATTTTGGAAATCTCGTTCATGTATTCCTCAACGATAGCCGGAACTGCTTCATAGTAGTTGTTGCAAGATTCACGGTGTTGGAAGAAGTGGTCAGGATTTTCGGCCATACCACGGGCAACCGGGTTCATCGGGTTCAATGCACGTGCGCGGAATTCAGCCAAAGCTTCCTGGTCGATAAGCGGAGCGAGGTCTTCGTTCTCCAACATTTCAATCTTCTGGATTTCGTGAGAAGTACGGAAGCCGTCGAAGAAGTTCATAAACGGAACACGGGCCTTGATGGTGGCTAGGTGGGCAACACCTGCCAAGTCCATAACTTCTTGTACAGAACCTTCGGCCAACATGGCAAAACCAGTCTGGCGTGCAGACATAACGTCCTGGTGGTCACCGAAGATACACAGTGCATGGCTTGCCAATGTACGTGCTGATACGTGGAATACACAAGGCAGGAATTCACCGGCAATCTTGTACATGTTCGGGATCATCAGCAACAGACCTTGTGAAGCTGTGTAAGTAGTAGTCAGCGCACCGGCTTGCAGAGAGCCGTGGACGGCACCTGCAGCACCACCTTCTGACTGCATTTCCTGTACCAATACTGTTTCGCCGAAGATGTTCTTGCGACCTGCGGCAGCCCATTCGTCTACGTATTCAGCCATCGTAGAAGAGGGGGTGATGGGGTAGATGGCAGCTACTTCGGAGAACATATACGAGATATGTGCAGCAGCCTGGTTACCATCACAAGTAATGAATTTCTTCTGTTTAGTCATAACTAAATTGAATTATTTATTTAAGTAAAAAAATCTCTCTCTTAATACAAGAAACCGAATAACCAGAGAGGTATTTGGTTGCCTCGGCCTATTTCTGCCTTATGCAGTACATAAGTAACTCCCGGATTATTCTTTATCTTTGTTCCTTCCGGACAAATCTTGAAAGGCATCACCTCATCTACCATGAACGAGATGTTCTTGTCGCCCTTGTTCACCTTGTGGTCCTTCCACATTGTGTTGGCAAAGAAAGTGTCCAGTACGTCTTGCTCTTCCACCTTGACGGGATAGATGGAATACATCAGATTTGAATTATGCATCATTATCTTCGACGGCTTCTTGGGGAATTCTTCTCCTTTCGGATAGACCATATTGATGAGTCGTGCGTCTGCCAGATACTTGATGTAATTCATTACTGTGGCGCGGGAGGTCTGTATGTCGTTTGCCAGTTGGCTGACATTCGGCGCTTTCGGTCCGTCCACGGCCAACAAATATAGTAATTTCTTTATCTTCGAAAGGTATTTCAGCTCAATTTGTTTGATGAGCAGGATATCCACTTCCACCATCATGTTCATCGTCTTGAGCAGATTCTCCGAAAAGTTACGCTTTTCAAGGAAGAAAGGGTAGAAGCCGTGGTGCATATAGTCTTGCATGTAGTCCAATGGACGTACTTTGGAGAGGATGCCTTTGGCTATCTGTTCGTGGTTGCTCAGGATTTCTTCCAACGGATAGGCATGGAACTTCATGCCCGTCTGCAGGTTCAGGTATTCGCGGAAGGAGAAGCCGCGCAGGTTGTAGCTCTTCACGATGTCGCGCAACTCCATATTCTCCTCTTTCAGACGCATCACGGACGAGCCGGTGAACACGATTTTCAGGTTGGGGAAGCGGTCGTAGCACATACGCAGTTCCTTGCTCCATTCCGGGTACTTGAATACTTGGTCTATCAACAGCACTTTTCCTCCGCGGCGCTGGAATTCGGCGGCGAACTCCACGATGCCATGTCCGGAGAAGTAAAAGTTGTTCATGTTGATGAAGAGGCAGGAGCGGTCTGTGCCGAATTTCTCTTTGGCATATTGCAGCAAGAAAGTAGTCTTACCTACGCCTCTTGTGCCTTTGATACCGATAAGACGGTCATTCCAGTCTATTTCGTCCATTAGGTCGCGGCGTACGGGGGCATTGGTATGCTCTACGAGATAAGCGTGTGTACGGTAAAATGCTTCCATGCTTTAAATTCGGTTTATCGGGCGACAAATATACGGCTTTTTTATAGATTTGCAAAGTAGAGATGGCAAAATATTATATAACTTTGCACTCTCATACAAAACGTGAGTAATTGGTTAACATTTGAAAGATGAAACTTTATGTGTTCAATCCTGATGCAGATATGGCATTGGGAAATAATGAAGAAAATTATATGGCGCCCGCTACCATCCGCCGTATGGCTGAAGACTTGGCTTTGTTGCCGATTTGGTATGCCCAGCCGGGTAGTGGGGTACTGGCCTCTTCCGCCTATAATGCAGATTATCTGAAACAGATGCAACAGTTGTTCCGGCTGGATGTGCATTTGGTGACAGAGCCGGAGCTGCCCGATTATGCTGATGTGCGGGTAATGCCTTGGGGATGGAACCCCGCTATCCGTAAACGGATGTTGAAAGGCGGTGTTCTGGAAAAAAATCTTCCTACGCCGGATGCTTTGGATAAATATCGTATGAAGGCTGTCCGTAGTAACGCTTTGGCTTTTCGCGCACTTTTCTATTTCAATAAAATAGATTATACTTGTGGTGACGGTTGTTGCTTGGTGGAGGCTGATGGTAGAATGACGGATATCTCTCCGGATATTGTTGATCGTTACAAGGAGGGATGTGTGTTCAAATCACTTTGGTCGGGAAGTGGAAAGGGATTGTGTTGGTGCCGTCATGGCTTTACGAAAAATGTTTCCGATTGGTGTAGTAGGGCGCTGAAAGAAAATAGAGGTTTTGTGATGGAGCCTATATTTGATAAGGTGGAAGACTTTGCCATGGAATTTTATTCGGATGGTCGGGGAAAGCTTCTTTTTGTCGGCTATTCCCGTTTTGTTACGGATGACAAAGGGGCATATCGTGGTAATATCCTTACTTCGGATGAGCAAGTGGAGGAATGGATTCAGCAATATGTACCCTTTGAAGCATTTGTACGCATACGCAATATGATGCAGAAAGCATTGGAAACGAGTTATGCTACATCTTATATGGGTTTCTTGGGTGTGGACATGATGGTCTGCCGTCAGAAGGAAGGGCATCCGTATGCCATCAACCCCCATGTCGAAATAAATCTACGGATGAATATGGGAATCGTTTCCCATGTGCTTAGTGATCATTTCATTGTCCCCGGTGGGGAGGGACGTTTCTCCATTGATTGTTTTCCGACCCATGAAGCTTTGATGGAGCGGCATGAGCAGGATATGCAAAGCTATCCGCTGGTGGTGAAGGACGGCAGGGTTGTTTCCGGCTATCTGCCTCTGGTACCGGTCACTCCGAAGAGCCGTTACCGGGCTTTTGTCTGTGTCACTGCTGCTGAATAGCTTCGCTTTCGTTTCCGCAACGGTCTATGGCTGTCACGGCAAAATATTTTCGGGCAGTCCACGGGCGGATGGGGGCATAGGTATATTCCGTACCTTGTACTCGTTGTGCCAGGATATTCTCCGGATTGGAGGTATCTACGGGATAGGTGTCCGAACCGTAGATTACATACATCGGAGCATTCCGCTTGTCATTGTCCGTGGCGGGTTGCCAGCTTAGTTTCCAATAGCCGTTTTCCGGTGTTTCCACCGTGAGTCCGGAGGGAGGTGTAGGAGCTACATTGTCTATCCACGGCATGGCGGGTTGCAGGGCCGGGGCGGTATAGAAGTCTTCTTCCAGCGCCTCATAAAGCCCTTGCGTATTGTCCATCAGATACTTCACGCGGTAGTGTGCCTCGCCCGCCAGACCGTGGGCGCGGATAAAGTGCATCTGCCGTTCAATCTCGTCCAGCGTCCAGTTCCCTTCGCTGGGGTCGAGGAAGTAGATGCCCAGACCGGGAATGATTTGGCGTCCGTTACTTTGTTCCTGCCAGTCGAGGGCAAAGGGATAGAAATGATTGCCACGGAAATAGAGCATCGGATAAATCTGGTCCTGGATGCCCTCGCCCAGCCAACCCTGCACGTCTTGATAGACGGTGTGGAAGGCATTCCAGCCACGGGAGGGGTAGCGGGAAGTGTCTTTGTATTTTCCTACCGGGCAGGTGCTGACCTTTACCCAGGGTTTCATGGCTTTTACACCTTTATATATATAGCGTACTATTTCCGTCAGGTTGTCTCTGCGCCATTGGGCAAGGCTGCGTCCTTTGCTGTATTTGCGGTAGTCGTAGCTGTCGGGAAAACGGGGGGCGTTTTCCGGATAGCGCAGGTAGTCGAAGTGTATCCCGTCTACATCGTAGCGTTCCACCACTTCGCGGACAAGGCTCATCAGGTACTCTTTGGTTTGCGGATGTCCGGGATTCAGGAAGTATTCGCGTTTGTAGGGTACGCAGATGGCGCGTTTCTTTTTGGTGACGGACTCTTTACCGAGGGCGGCTACATGCTTGCGGTTGCCCAGAGGGATGGTCACCATCCAGGCATGGCACTCCATACCGCGCTTGTGGCATTCGGCTATGGCAAAAGCCAGCGGATCGTAGCCGGGGTCGCCGCCCACCTTTCCGGTCAGTATGGAGTTGTAGGGCTCGATGGCTGATTTGTAGAGGACATCTCCCCGTGTACGGGTCTGGAACAGTACTGTGTTGAAATTGGCGGCTTTCAGTCTGTCCAATATTTCAATCAGTTCGGCCTGTTGCTTGCGGATGCCTTCGGGCGAAGTGGTGCGTGTCTGCGGCCAGTCCAGGCCATAGACGGCAGTTATCCAGGCGGCACGCACTTCATGCTTGGGCGGTTGCGCAGCCAGTGGCAGCAAGACGGCCATATATAGTAAAATGGAAATAATTCGTTTCATTTTTCTCTTTTCTTCTTTATTTCTGTCATATTTCTCGGCGAAGATAAGCAAAACACCCGATTATTTTGTGCTGTTTACTTGGAAACTGTTACATTTGCATACATTAAAGATATTAACACGCCATGATTACATTTACGCTTTGCCTGCTGGCGTTGATAGCCGGCTATTTTATCTACGGACGCTTCATAGAACGCGTCTTTGGTCCCGATGACCGCAAAACACCCGCCCTTACCAAAGCCGATGGTGTGGATTACATTCCACTGCCTACTTGGAAAATCTTTATGATACAGTTTCTCAATATTGCCGGGTTGGGACCTATCTTCGGTGCCATCATGGGAGCTAAGTTCGGTACGGCATCCTATCTGTGGATTGTACTTGGCAGTATCTTTGTCGGTGCAGTGCACGACTATCTTGCCGGTATGCTCTCCTTGCGGCATGACGGGGAAAGCCTGCCGGAAATCATCGGACGCTATCTGGGGCTGACCACCAAGCAGTTGATGCGCGGCTTTACCGTCATCCTGATGATATTGGTGGGAGCTGTCTTTGTGGCAGGGCCGGCCGGACTGCTTGCCAAGTTGACCCCCGACAGCTTGGATACCACCTTCTGGATTATTGTTGTTTTCGCTTATTATATCTTTGCCACTTTGCTGCCGGTAGATAAGATTATCGGTAAGATATACCCACTGTTCGCCGTTGCCCTGCTGTTCATGGCGGTCGGTATTCTGGTAATGCTTTACGTCAACCATCCTGCATTGCCGGAGATATGGGACGGATTGCAGAACACGCATCCCGATGCGGTTGCATTGCCCATCTTCCCCATCATGTTCGTCAGCATTGCCTGCGGTGCCATCAGTGGCTTCCATGCCACGCAGAGTCCGCTGATGGCACGTTGCATGACAAGCGAGCGCCACGGACGCCCCGTTTTCTATGGGGCAATGATAACCGAAGGCATTGTAGCTCTGATATGGGCTGCCGCCGCCACTTATTTCTTCCACGAGAACGGGATGGGGGAGACGAATGCCTCTATCATTGTAGACGCCATTACAAAAGACTGGCTGGGTGCCGTAGGTGGCGTATTGGCCATTCTGGGTGTTATTGCCGCGCCTATTACCAGTGGCGACACGGCTTTCCGTTCAGCGCGCCTCATTGTGGCGGATTTCTTGGGAATGGAACAAAAATCCATGCGTCGCCGTTTATATATATGCATCCCGATGTTCCTGGTAGCCATTAGCTTGTTGCTTTACAGCCTGCGGGACAAGGATGGATTTGACATGATTTGGCGTTATTTTGCCTGGGCCAATCAGACTCTGTCCGTCTTTACGTTGTGGGCCATTACGGTCTATCTGGTACGCGAGAAGAAAGGACGTTATTATTACGTCACCTATTTCCCGGCATTATTCATGACGGCTGTGTGTACCACTTACATCTGCATTGCTCCCGAAGGTTTCGGGCTCGGTCCGAATTATGCGCTGGGCGTAGCCTTGATAGCAGTTGTGCTGGCTGCTATTTGGTTTAATATTTGGTATTTTAAGACGACTAAAAAACTTTGGTAATGAAGAAAATCAAGAAATCTACCGGGCTCACGTTGGCCCTGCTTATTTACGTTTCTGCTACTGCCGCTTATTTCCTTCCCCGCAATACGGAAATCAGCGATACTGAGAAGTATGTCACCGTAGCTGCTTCGTACCTCATTGTATTTGTGCTGTGGCTGGTGCTTCGCAAGAAGGAGGCGCTGCAACGCAAGCGATTCGAAGAAGACAATAAACAACATTGATTATTTACTCAAAAAACAGAACAAGATGAAAAAACTGGCATTATTCGTTTGCTTGCTTGTTGTCACAGTGGCAGCTCAGGCACAGTTTGAAAAAGGTAAGTGGATTTTGAACCCGTCCATCACCGGTTTGGAATTTTCTCATGACACGGGAACCGACAAGACAAGTTTTGGCCTTGAAGCCAAGGGAGGTGCTTTCCTGCTCGACAACATCGCCTTGCTGGTGCATGCTGGGGCTGCTTGGAATACCGGAGGGTCTGACCTCGATGTCTATACGCTGGGTGTAGGTGGACGTTATTATTTCGACAAGATTGGCGTGTATCTGGGTGCCGATGTCAATGTGGACCGTTGGGATTGGGGACATGATTTGGATGATACCAAGTTCTCTTTCGGTCTGGAAGCCGGTTATGCGTTCTTCCTGACCCGCACGGTGACCATCGAACCTGCAGCTTACTGGAACGTCAATAGCGACCGTTCTAAATTCGGTCTGAAGGTAGGTTTCGGATTCTATTTCTAATCTTATTTTCCTGCTACTGCAAGTTTTTTTGCAGTGCCGCTGTAAATGTGTTGCAGTGGCACTGCATAAATGTTTGCAGCAGTACTGCAAAAGATATGCAGTGGTTTTGCAGTAACGTTTTGCTTAGAGCAATGCTGCATATTTTCTAATTTTAGTGTTTCTTCATATTTATTTTGCATTTCTATATTTGTCTTATCCGTATTTGTATAATTTCTTACTTTAGAAAAATGCTCTTGTATATAGTCCAATAAGCTTATTTCTTTAGTCTCAGTAGTAGGCTGTTGTTCTCCTTTACTAGAAGATATTATTTCGCCAGTTTGATAATTAAACTTTAATTTATCACCATTTTTGTATACAATTTCTACTTCATGCTAGTGGCGAATCTGTTTTCTCAATTTGCTTCCGACGTAACAACTGTT
>OHGP01000240.1_pt1 | contig 10508 bp, 7 predicted proteins | sample 1567901 | NCBI WGS metagenome assembly OHGP01 (sample SAMEA3879511, study PRJEB24766) | human gut metagenome | biome: human-associated habitat; feature: feces | place: USA | collected 1985/1987 | reverse complement strand
ACCCTCGGCCCGCGTGAACCGCCGCATGGGCGTCGTCGTGGGCTACGAACCCCACGGCAGCAGCCTCGAAGCCCTGCGCGAACGGGTTTGCGCCGCCGCCGCAAAAGTGAAAGTCACCGAATAACGACAACTCCGGCTTCCCGGCCGCGAGCGACCCGCGAAAACCGCGGGCCGTTCAGCCGGAACCGGACCATAAAACCGATCCATGAAAAAGTACGCAATTATTTCGACCGAAAAGGGGACGATGAAAGCCGAGCTGTATGCCGACGAGACCCCCGGAACCGTGGCCAACTTCGTCGAACTGGCCGGACACAACTTCTACGACGGGCTGACCTTCCACCGTGTGATTCCCGACTTCGTGATCCAGGGCGGCTGCCCCAGGGGCGACGGCACGGGAGGTCCGGGCTACACGATCAAGTGCGAGACGTCGGCCCCGCGCCAGCGCCACGACCGCGGCGTGCTGTCGATGGCCCATGCCGGGCGCGACACGGGCGGTTCGCAGTTCTTCATCTGCCACAACCGCGAGAATACGCAGCATCTCGACGGCCGTCACACCTGCTTCGGGCAGGTGGTCGAAGGGCTGGACGTGATCGACGACATCCGCCCGGGCGACAAGATTCTTTCGATCCGCATCGTCGAGGAGTAACGAATCCCGTCCGATCCCCATGTCTGCGACCGCAACCGGTTACCTGGCCTCGAAGCCGCGCTACGAAATCCTCGACGGACTGCGCGGCGTGGCGGCGATGATCGTGGTGGCCTTCCATCTGCTGGAAACCTACTCCAAAGGCCCTGCCTACCAGGTGCTCAACCACGGCTATCTGGCCGTCGACTTCTTCTTCGTGCTCTCGGGCTTCGTGATCGGCTACGCCTACGACGACCGCTGGAACCGCATGTCGCTCAAGGGCTTCTTCAAGCGCCGCCTGGTGCGTCTGCATCCGATGGTCATCATGGGGTCTCTCATCGGCGCGCTGTTCTTCTACTTCGGGTCCGCGGCCTTCCCGATGATCGCCGGCGTACAGTGGTGGGAGGTGCTGCTGATCTGCCTGCTGGGCTGTACGATGCTGCCCGCGCTGCCGTCGTGGGACATCCGCGGCTGGGGCGAGACCAGCCCGCTGAACGGACCCGCATGGTCGCTGCTCTACGAATACATCGCCAATATCCTCTATGCCCTCGTCATCCGGCGCTTCCCGAAATTCGTGCTGGGGCTGTTCGTGGCCGGAGCCGCGGTGCTGACGCTGGACCTCACGCTGAATCTCGACCTGTTCGGACCGCTCTGCGGCCTACACCGTCATCGGCGGCTGGAGCGTCACCCCGGAGCAAATCTACATCGGCTTCTCGCGGCTGCTGTATCCCTTCTTCGCGGGGCTGCTGCTCTCGCGTCTCGGTGCGGCGATCCGCGTGCGGGGCGGATTCTGGTGGTGCTCGCTGCTGATCGCGGCCGCTTTGGTCATGCCCCATGTCGGGAGTGTTTCGACCCCGTGGATCGACGGCGGCTATCAGGCGCTGGTCATCCTGTTCGTCTTCCCGCTGATCGTCTCGATGGGGGCCGGAAGCCGTGTCGCCGGCGCCCGGTCGGTGGCCGTCTGCACGTTCCTCGGCGAAATCTCCTTCCCGCTCTACATCACCCACTACCCGCTGGTCTATATGCAGATGGCCTGGGTGGCCGGGAATCCCGACGCTCCGCTCGGCACGGGCATTTTCGTGAATGTCGCGATTTTCCTGCTTGCCGTCGGTCTGGCCTGGGCCTGCCTGAAACTCTACGACCTGCCCGTCCGCGAGTGGCTCAAGCGGCATTGGCTGATGAAGTAGGTTGCGGTTCGTTCCGCCATACGGGAAGGTCCCCTCGTTCTGGAGGGGACCTTCCTGTTTTGCGGCGAATGGCTTCCGCCCAACGCGCAGAGATGCCGGGAGAGGCGTGAACGAGAAACAGCCGCCCCCGAAGGGCGGCTGTTTCTGTAAGGCCGTGATTTCGCCTCTACTTGCCGAAAGCGGCTTTGATCTTCTCGGTGGCCTTCTTCAGCAGCGCCTCGGGGCAGCAGAGCGTGATGCGGATGTAGCCGTTGCCCTCCGAACCGAAGATGCCGCCGGGCGTCAGGAACACGTCGGTCTTCTCCATCACCTCGTCCGAGAATGCGAAGCTGTCGCCCTCGTAGCCCTCGGGCAGCTCGGCCCACACGAACAGGCCCGCCTGTCCCTTGCGGTAGCGGCATCCCAGCGCGTCGAGCAGTTCGTAAGCCTGCTTCTCGCGGCCGTAGTAGATGTCGTTCAGCTCCTTGAACCACTCCTCGCCCAGCGCCAGCGCCGTGTCGGCAGCGGCCTGAATGGGGTAGAACATACCCGAGTCCATGTTCGACTTGAACGTGAGGATCGAGTCGATCCACTCCTTCTTGCCCACGACGACGCCCACGCGCCAGCCGGCCATCGAGTGGCCTTTCGACAGCGAGTTCATCTCCAGCGCCACGTCCTTCGCGCCCTCGGCCTCCATGATCGAGATCGGGTGTTCGGCGTTGCGGATGAAACTGTACGGGTTGTCGTGCACGATCAGGATGTTGTGCCGGGCGCCGAAATCCACGATTTTCTGGAACAGCTCCATCGTCGGGGTCTGGCCCGTCGGCATGTTGGGGTAGTTTATCAGCATCATCTTCACACCGTCCAGCCCGGCCTTCTCGATCGCCGCGAAATCGGGGTAGAAATTCGTCTCCTTGTTGAGCGCATAGGTCACCATCTCGCCGCCGGCCAGACGCACGGCCGCCGAGTAGGTGGGGTAGCCGGGGTTGGGCACCAGCACCTTGTCGCCCTTATTGAGGAACGTCATGCAGATGTGCATGATACCCTCCTTCGAGCCGATCAGCGGCAGCACCTCCGACTTGAAGTCCAGCTCGGTGCGGTACCATTTCTTGTACCAGTCGGCAAAAGCCTTGCGCAGGATGGGTTCACCCTGATAAGACATGTATTTGTGTACGTCGGGACGCTGCGCCTCTTTGGCGAGACGGTCGATGACCGACTGGTGCGGGGGCAGGTCGGGGCTGCCCATAGCGAGTTTCACGATCTGACGGCCCGTTGCCGCTTCGATTTCGGCGATCTCGCGCAGACGGCGCGAAAAATAGTACTCTCCGATGCCGTCCAACCGATGGGAACGGGCGATGTTGACTGCTTTTGCCATAGTGTAATCAGGTGTTTGGATTTGCTGTTTGCAAAGATAGGTATTCCTATTAAAAATTAAAAGCCATCGTTGAATTTTATCTGCCATCCGACTCTCTCCGCCGCTTCATTTCTCGCCCCAAACTGCTTTTGAGCGACATGCGGGACGGGTAACAGTTCGTAACATTTTTTACGAACCGTCCCGCTTACAGCGAGAAGAGGATGAATATCTGCGCCGTCAGCACGCGCAGGAACATCACTACGGGATAGACCGTCGAATAACCCACGGCCGGCATGTCGTTGCCCGCCGTGGCGTTGGCGTAGGCCAGCGCCGGGGGATCGGTCGTCGATCCGGCGATAAGTCCCATCAGCGTGTAGTAGTTCATTTTGAGCCACAGCCGCGCCACCAGCGCGACGATTATCAGCGGCAGGACGGTGATGGCGACGCCGTATCCGATCCAGCGGTAACCGCCGTCGACGATGGCGTCGATGAATCCGTCGCCCGCGCCGATGCCCACCGCCGCGAGGAACAGCGCGATGCCGATTTCGCGCAGCATCAGGTTGGCGCTCATCGTAGTGTAGGTGACCAGGTGGAAATGCGTGCCGAAGCGTCCGATCAGGATGGCCACGATCAGCGGGCCTCCGGCCAGTCCGAGCTTCACGGGCTGGGGCACGTTGAGCAGCGGAATCGACCCCAGCAGCACACCTAAAGCGATACCTACGAAGATCGTCACCAAATTAGGCTGGTTCAGCTTCTTGAGCGAGTTGCCCAATACGTCGGCCACCTGCGCCACGGCTTTCGCGGGCCCTACGACCATCACACGGTCGCCGACCTGCAGTTCCAAGCCCTGATAGGGGATCAGATCGACGCCCGCGCGGTTTACGCGCGTGATGGTGATGCCGTATTTCGTGCGCAGGCGCAGGTCGGAGAATTTTTTGCCGTTGAGCGACGATTTCGTGATCAGGATGCGGCGCGACACCAGCTCGGCGTTGGGCGTATTGTTGCCCCACTGCTCGTCGGTCATCTCCACGCGGCGGCCGAAGAAGGCCACGATCGCCTCGATGTCCTCGGCCTGCGAGATCACCCACAGCCGGTCGCCGAGGTGTATCACGCTATCCGCATCGGCCATCGAGATCGTTCCGTCGGGACGCAGGATGCGCGATATGACGAACTGACGGTTGATCAGGTCGCGGACATAGGCCACCGTGCGGCCGTCGAGCGTCTTGTTGGTGAATTCGACCGAAACCTTGTCGGCGAGCTTGTGTTCACGGCTCAGCGCCGCCAGCCCCTCGTCCTCCTTTTCGAACTTCACGCGCAGGGCGTAGCGGATGAAGATCATCGTGAATATGATGCCCACGACGCCGAGCGGATAGGCCACGGCGTAACCCAGCGCGATCGTGGGGTCTTCGATTCCCAACGCATCGGTGTAAGCCTGCTGCGCGGCACCCAGTCCGGGGGTGTTGGTCACTGCGCCCGAAAGGATGCCGACCATCGTCGGAATCGGCGTGCCCGTCGCCAGATGAACTACATAGGCCGTCGCCACGCCCAGCAATACGATCGCCACGGCGCACATGACCAGCGTCATGCCGCCGTGTTTGAACGATGCGAAAAATCCCGGTCCGACCTGCAGACCGATCGAGAAGACGAACAGAATCAGCCCGAATTCCTGCACGAAGTGCCTGACCTCGCCGTCCACCGTCATTCCGAAATGACTCAGGACGATGCCCACGAACAGAATCCACGTGATTCCGAGCGAGACGCCGCCAATTTTGACTTTTCCGAGCAGAATGCCGATGGTGATGACCAACGCGAAGGTCAGCACGGCATGGGCGATGCCGCTGCCGAAGAACAAGGTGTGTAACCACTCCATATTAACCTACTTTTGTGCGAATTGCCAGCAATTGTGCAAAAGTAGTATTTATTATAGAATTTAAAAAACTTTGATGCGACTTTTATGGTGCCGATATACGCCCGTCCGTCCGCCGCAGGGGTTGCGGCTAATACAGATACCGCTCCATCAGCGGCATGAGCAGCGCCGTCGCCAGCCCCATCAGGGCCATGGCCAGCCCGCTCAGAGCGCCCTCCACGGCGCCTATCTCGATGGCGCGCGCCGTTCCGATGCCGTGTGCGGCGGCTCCCAGCGCAAATCCCCGCGCTTCGGCGTCCCGCACCCCGCAGCGGCGCAGAATCCACTCGCCGAAGATGCTTCCGAAGATTCCGACGCAGAAGACCACGACCGACGTCACCGAGACGTTGCCGCCCAGCGGTCCGGCGACCGACACGGCGATGGGCACCGTGACCGACTTGGGGGCTATGGAGTTGAGAATCTGCCGCTCGGCGCCGAACGCCATGGCGATATAGACGACGCTCAACACCCCGACGACGCATCCCGCGAGCGTGGCCATGCCCACGGGAAGCAGGCTTCCGCGCAGGCGTTCCAACTGTTCGTAGAGCAGATACCCGAGCGCCACGACCGACATGCCGAGGGCGAAATTGAGGATGCCCGTGGCGTCGCGGTAACGCTCGTAGCCGATTCCGGCGCAGCGCAGGAAGACGATCACGGCGACGAACGTCAGCAGCACGGGATGCAGCAGCGGCAGCCGCGTACGGCGGTAGATCATCCCTCCGAGGCAGTAAAGCCCCACGGTGAGGGTCAGCAGAAAGAGGTCCGAGGAGAGAAATGAGGCGTCAGGCATCGTGGCGGAGTTGTTTGATGTGCCGCAGGCGGGCGCGGCGGTTCAGGCTCTGGAAGGTCTGGCCGGCGACGATCAGCACGAGGATCGTCGAGACGATTCCCGAGACGAGGATGGCCCAGAGGTTTTCGAGGATCACCCGGTAGGAGTCCATCAGCCCCACCCCGTAGGGCACGAAAAAGAGCGCCATGGCCCCCAACAGGAACCGCGCCGCGGGGCGCACCGTCTCGGCCCGCACCCAGCGCAGGCACAACGCAGCAAAGAGCAGGATCATGCCGATGATGTTACCTGACACATAACCTCCGGTCAGGATACTCAATGCGTTGCCGATCAGCCAGAAAAGGAGTATGTAAAAGAGTCCGAGCATAATTTCTACACATGTTCGCCTGCAAAGGCATAAAGGCCGTGTACAGCGGCAAAATTAGTCGTCTGTGCACAAGCGGCCTGTTTCGGCGAAATTTATCTGCCGCAAAGATAGCGTTTTTGGCCGTATGTTGTACCTGCAGGACCCGATTTGTGAGCGGTCACGGTCTCCTGTCGCTTCGTCTGCGTCCCGGAGGATGTCGCGCGCAGATGCGGCGAGCCGAAATCGTCCATCGCATATTGATTTGCAGTTGCCGGGCGGCAAAACGCCACGCCGGCGCATCCTCCCGCGATCAGACGGGGTGCAGGGGCTTCGCCGTTTATCGTTGCGCCGCACCGCTTTGAGCGGACACTGCGCACTGGCGCACGACGCGCATCCGCCGCGCCGCCTGCCCCTGAAGAAGCACCACATCCGCCGCACTACGACGGCTGCGACCGCGATGCCGATACCCCAGACCGCAAAGTCCTGCCACCCCATGTCAGAGCCACATGAAAAGGCGGTAGACCGCCCATGCTACGACCCACGCCAGCACCGTGTTGTAGGCCACGGCGGCCGCGGCCCATTTCCACCCGGCCTCGGCGCCGATGGCGGCGATGGTCGCAATGCAGGGGAAGTAGAGGAGGATGAATACCAGGAAAGCCAGTGCCGATGCCTGCGTGAAGTCGCCGCTTGCCAGCAGCTTGCGGGAGAGGTTCACGGTTTCCTCGTCTTCGCCGGGCAGCTCTGCGACCTTGCCCGCCTGCGTGCCCGTGCTGACCTGTGCGCCAGCGTTTTCCGCAATGCGGATCGCCGTCTGTCCGTCCGCCCCGCCGATAATGGCGATGCTGCCTTCCGGCAGGTTTCCGATCTCGATCTTTTCGCCCGATCCCGTGACGATCTCCGTCGTGCCGGCGCCGGGGGCGGTTGCCGCCTCCCCGCCGTCGGAATAGAGCACGCCGAGCGTGCTGACGACGATCTCCTTGGCCGGGACACCCGACAGCAGTGCCACGCCCGCCTTCCAGTTCAGCCCCAGCGGACTGAAAATCGGCGCACAGCTTTGCCCCAGACGCCCGAGGTAGGAGTTCTCGTAGTGGACCGCCGTGCCGCCCTCTTCGCTGCGGGGGTAATAGCTCAGGAACCATACGACCATCGAAGCGATCAGGATCATGCCTCCCATCTTGCGCAGGTATTGCGCGCATTTGTCCCACATGTGGGTGAGCGTCGTCTTCCATGTCGGCAGGCGGTAGGGCGGCAGCTCCATCACGAACGGCGTCTCGTCCACCGGGAAAAGGAACCGCCGCATCAGCCGCGCCGTGAAGACGGCCAGCACGACGCCCAGCACATAGAGTCCGATCATCACCAGCCCGGCATTCTCGGCAAAGAAGGTGCCGGCCAGAAGCAGGTAGATCGGAATTCGCGCGCTGCATGACATAAACGGTGTAATCAGTATGGTAATCAGCCGGCTGCTTCGGCTCTCAATCGTCCGGCAGGCCATGATCGCCGGGACGTTGCAGCCGAAGCCCATGATCAGCGGGATGAACGATTTGCCGTGCAGGCCGATGCGGTGCATCACGCGGTCCATGATAAAGGCCGCGCGGGCCAAGTAGCCCGAATCCTCCATGAACGAGATGAACAGGTAGAGGATCATGATGTTGGGCAGGAAGACGATCACGGCGCCCACGCCGCCCACGATGCCGTCCACCAGCAGGTCGCGCAGCGGTCCGGCGGGCATCATGTAGTCGATCGCGCCGCCGATCCAGCCCACCAGCGCGTCGATCCACTCCTGCGGATAGGCGCCCAGACTGAACGTGCACCAGAACATGAACCACATCAGGAAGAAGAAGATCGGGAATCCCCACAGTTTATGCGTCACGAAGGTGTCGATCAGCGCCGTGGTCGAAGCCTCCTCGCGCTTGCCCGGAGTGAAGGTCTCCCTGAGCGCGCCCTGTATGAATCCGTATTTCTGGTTGGCGACCGCCGTTTCGACGTCTTCGCCCAGCGCTTCGCTGATGCGCTTGGCTTCCAGATCGCGGATCGCGGCCCATTCGGGCCAGCGGCTGCAGCCGCGCAGCTGCTCCTCGACCTGCCGGTCGCCTTCGAGCATCTTCATCGCATAGTAGCGGGGCGGGAAGGCTTTGGGCAGCTCGCCGCGGAAAGCGTTCATCTCGCCGTTCAGGCGGCGCAGTCCCTCTTCGATGACGGACCCCATGTTGATATGGATGTGGCGCACGCGCTCGTCGCGGTTCTCGAAAACGTCGATCACCGTGTCCAGCAGAGCCTCTATGCCGCGGTTGTTGCGCGCCTCTACGGGAACCATCGGCACGCCCAGCATGCGGCCCAGACTGTCGTAATCGAGTTTCGCGCCGCTGTTCTGCAACTCGTCGAACATGTTGAGCGCCACGACCATGCGCGGGTTTATGTCGATCAGCTCCGTAGTCAGGTACAGGTTGCGTTCGAGGTTCGACGCCACCACCGAGTTGATAATCACGTCGGGAGTCCTCTCGGCGATGTGGCTGCGCACGTAACGCTCTTCGGGCGTGTAGGCCGAAAGGGCGTAGGTGCCCGGCAGGTCGGTCACCTCGAAGCGGTAGCCGCGGTAGTAGCGGTGCCCGCTCTTGGCGCCGACGGTCACGCCGCTGTAATTGCCCACATGCTCGTGGCCGCCCGATATGGCGTTGAAAAGCGAGGTCTTGCCGCTGTTGGGGTTGCCCACCAGCGCGACGGCGATGGTGCGGGAGTGGCGCGCCACGACCTCGTCGATGCTCGCGCAGCACGCCTCGTCGGATTCCGTCGCGCCGAACTCCTCCGTCCGGATTTCCGCGGGCGCAGTCTCCGCCGCGGGGCATCCGCACTCCCCGGAGTGTGCGTGGCGGTGATGGCGGTGGTGTTCGCGCCGCGCGAGGTACTCCCCGGCTTCGTCGTCGGTGAGCACGACGACCATATCGGCCTCGCTGCGCCGCAGCGAGATGTCGTAGCCCATGATTTTATACTCGATCGGGTCCTTCAGGGGGGCGTTCAGAATCACTTCGACCCGCTGTCCGCGGACAAAACCCATCTCCATGATGCGGCGGCGAAAGCCTCCGTGGCCCATCACTTTGACAATCGTCGCCGATTCGCCGGTCTTCAGTTCGGATAAGCGCATTTTTTCTACTGTATTTTTGCGCCCAAAGATACGATTTTGCGGCGACTTGCGCAATCCCCATAAGTAGGTATATCCTTAATTCTGCACTGCGGCAACCCATCCTCCGCCCAGCGCCTTGCAGAGCGTGACGTAGTTGATATACTGCTGCACGACGAGGTTGACGTGCGACATCTGCGACTGGTAGAGACTGCGCTCGGCGTCGATCACGTCGAGGTAGTCGGACAGTCCGCTGCGGTAGAGCGCGCGGGTCATCGTGGCGATGCGGTCGTTGGAGAGCACCAGTTCGCCCGTGCGCTCGGTCTGGCTGCGGTAGGTGGCGATGGCCACCAGCGCCTGCTCGACGTCGGAAAAGGCCGTCAGCACGGTCTGCTCGTAGGTCAGCGCCGACTGCGTGTAACGTTCCATGGCGGCCTGTTCCGCGCGGCGAAGTCTGCCGAAATTGAAGACGGGGAGTGTCAGCGAGCCTAACGCATCCCACGCCCAAGGGTTGGCCGAAGTTAAACCTTTGATCGAATTGGATGCGATTCCGCCTTTGGCCGTCAGAGCAATGGACGGGAACCGGTTGCCGCGTGCGATGCCCACTTCGGCGGCTGCGGCGAGCATATCGTAACGCGCCTGCATGATGTCGGGCCGCCGTTCGAGCAGCTCCGAGGGCAGTCCCACGGGAATGTCCGCGGGGCGGTAGTCGGTCAGCAGTCGCAGCCCCGCTCCGGAAAGCCGCGCCCGGGAGGGCGTCTCGCCCAACAGAATGCCCATCGAAAGCCACGTCTGCTCCACGGCGCGGCAGTACTGCGGAATGTCCGCCTCGGCGGTGTAGACCAGGCTCCGGGCCTGCTCCAGCGCCACGCCGTCGGACATGCCGTAGCGGAACATCGAGTCGATCAGCGCGGCCGATTCGCGCCGCAGCCGGAGGGTCTGGCGGGCGATCGAGAGGTCGCGTTCATACTCCAGCAGCGTGAAGTAGGTCGTGGCGACCTCCGCGGCCAGCGACAGCCGCACGCCCCGCAGCGCCCACTCCGACGACGCGATTTCGGCCTTTGCGGCCCGTTTGGCGTTGCGCAGCGCCCCGAACAGCGACAGTTCCCACGAGAGGGTCGGTTCGACGGCATACGACTGCACGATCTTCGTCTCGGGCGTATATTCGCCCTCGGCGGTGGCTTCCGCGCCGATCTGCGGCAGGTATTGCGC
>OHGP01000239.1_pt1 | contig 10551 bp, 9 predicted proteins | sample 1567901 | NCBI WGS metagenome assembly OHGP01 (sample SAMEA3879511, study PRJEB24766) | human gut metagenome | biome: human-associated habitat; feature: feces | place: USA | collected 1985/1987 | reverse complement strand
CCAGCCGCACCGGAATGGGCGAACCGCCACTGCGGCCGTTTTCCAGCGCGGCGTTCATCAGGCGCTCGTCCGCAAAGGCAAGGCAGTGCACGGTGCAGCCGGGCAGCTCCGGCTGGGGATGCAGGCCGTCCCATAGTTCCAGCAGGTGTACGGTGTGCCCGGCAGCACAAAGCACCCCTGCCAAACGCTGTGCCATCAGCACATTGGCAGAGGTTGGGTTTTCCACATTATCCAGTATAAATAAAATACGCATGGTGTTTATCCTGTGCAAACGGAGTCAGCGCCGGTCTTTTAACATGGTACGGCACACTTTGCGCCACAGCACCGGGCAGTTGATGGTTGCCCACGCCGCCGCGCGGATGGAAAGCGGCAGCCGCGGGTTGCGGCCAAGGTTAGGGTCCTGCAGCCCGGCGCGGATGCCCACCCCCAGCTCGTTGATCTGCACGCGGTAGGCGGCGGCATCGTCCCGCCGCAAAATCATGCTGGCAAGGTAGACCAGCTTTTCGTAATAAAAGGCGTTGGCGCTCTGCTGGATGGCCGGGCTGGCATGCTCGCGGATGAACACGGCGGCCTGGCGCTGCTGGTCAATGCTTTCCGGCGGCAGGGCACGGTGGCTGGCCGAAGCCGCGTGCTGCCGGTAATGGTAGCCTGCAAAATCCACATAGGCACAGCCGTCTGCCGCGCTGAAAATCTGCCAGTTGGCCACAAGGTCTTCGTTGTAGGCAAGGCCGTTGTCCATGATCTCGGCGGTGATCAGCTCGTGGGCGTACAGCTTGTTCCACAGCCCAAAGTCCACCCGGTGGTCATGCAGCAGGGCATCCAGATGGGCGGGCGGCTGAAACACCGTGGTCTGGCTGGGCGGCGGGCTTTCCGGAGGAATATCCTCGGTAAAGCAGTCATACCGGCAGCAGGCAATCTGGCGGCGGGTGGTTTGGGCAGCGCGGTACAGCGCATCCAAAAACTGCTTGTGGTAGCAGTCGTCCGCATCACAAAAGGCAAACCACCGGGCGTTCAGGTTCAGCCCCGCGCGCACCCCGGCAGCACGGGCGGCGGCAACACCGCTCTGGCGCTGGTGGATCACAACAAACCGGGCGTCCCGGCTTTCCCACGCGGCGGCAAGCTCGGCGCTTTCATCGGTGGAGCCGTCATCCACCACAAAACAGGCGAAATCGCCAAAGGTCTGCGCAGCCAGGGATGCCAGACACTGCTGCAAAAACGCAGCGCCGTTATGTACCGGCACCACCACGGCAATGGCAGGGCCTTTGAACTGGGGCTCGGTTTCACTCATGGCTGCACCTCCTTTGTATATTTCTGCGTCTGCTCCAGGTAAAATTTTTGCAGGATGCCCGCGCTGGTGTGTACATCAAATCCGGCGGCAATGGCTTTGGCCTGGGCGTTGGGGTCACGGGTCAGGTCCGCCGCGGCAATGGAATCAGCCCAGGCGGCTTCATTCTGCAAGGGCAGGTAGTGGATGTTGCCGGCAAACGCCGCGCCGGGGTCCACCGTATCGGCCACAAAGCAGGGCAGGCCGGCGGCCTGGGCTTCCACCAGCACAACGGGCAGCCCCTCAAACAAACTGGGCAGCAAAAATACATCCATGGCGTGGTACAGCGCGGCCATATCCTTGCGCACCCCGGCAAAAATTACCCGGTCGCTCAGGTTAAGCTCCTGGGCAAGGGCACGGGTGGAATCAACCAGCTCGCCGGTGCCGATCAGCACCAGCCGGGCGTTGGGCATGCGGCGGCTGACCCCGGCAAAAATGCGCAGCAGCCCGGCATGGTTTTTCTGCTCACAAAAACGGCCCACATGGCCAAACAGAATTTCGCCTTCCTGCACGCCAAGCTCAGCGCGCAGGAAGGCGCGGGCGGCGGGATCGTGGAGGGCGAACACATCGGTCATAATGCCGTTGGGCAGCACGGTGAACGGGTGTTTGCCGTACAGCATCTCCCCGGCGCGCTGGCTGCAGGCAAAGCGGTGGGTCAGGTCGTGGTCAAAGCGGGAACTCATCAGCCGGTCCAGCTGGCCCACCAGGTTGTGCTCATAGGCAGTGTTGTGGCTGTGGCCTGCCCGCACCGGCACCCCGCAGCGGCGGGCCACGGCATTATAAAACATGCCAAAGCCGCTGTAATGCCCGTGGATGACCTTGTATTCCGGGTGCGCGGTAAAAAAGGCGCGCAGGTCATGCAGGTATTTCGGGATATTATTGTCCTGCCGCACCGTCAGCTTGGTAATGTGCCCGCCCAGGGCTTCAATTTCAGCATCATAAAAGCAGGGCTTATCATAGTGGTACAAAAAGTCAAACTGTACCTGGCTGCGGTCCACGGCACGGTAGACATTCATGACAAAGGTTTCCATGCCGCCGGCGTCCATGGCGGGCATGATTTGTAATACGCGGATCGGCGGCAAAGTGCGCCCCTCCTTTTGCGGCTTGCCGGGGGAACATCCACCCGGCAGCGTTTGGCATTATTCCTGTTCCAGCGCTGCCTTGCAGTTCAGCAGTTCGGCCTTTGCATCGTCCGAAAGCACCGGGTATTCGTGGCAGCTCTTCTGCAAAGCATCCAGTACAATCTCGCTGACCAGGTAGCGGGTGTACCATTTCTGGTCAGCCGGGATGGCATACCACGGGCTGTGCTTGGTAGCGGTTGCGGTGATGACTTCATCAAAGGTATCCAGATATTCGTCAAAACGCATCCGCTCTTTCAGGTCGGAGCAGGAGAACTTCCAGTTCTTTTCCGGGCGGTCAATGCGCTCTAAAAAGCGCTTTTTCTGTTCGTCCTTGGAAACGTGCAGAAAGATTTTGACCACGCGGTAGCTGTTCTCGTACAGGTATTCTTCATAGCTGCGGATCTGGCGGTAGCGCTTTTCAAAAAAGTCCTTCTTGCTGTCTTCCAGCACGCGCGGGGCCATCTGGTAGGTCTTTTGCAGGTCGTGGACCTGCACCACCAGAACGTCCTCGTAATAGCTGCGGTTGAAAATGGCAATGCTGCCGCGGGGCGGCAGAACTTTGTTCACCCGCCACAAAAAGTCGTGGTGCAGTTCCTCGCTGGTGGGCTGCTTGAAGCTGGTTACCTGTACACCCTGGGGGTTCAGGCCGCCCATCACATGCTTTACGGTGCTGTCCTTCCCGGCGGCATCCAGCGCCTGCAGAATGATCACAAGGCCCTCGCGCCCATCGGCGTAAAAGGCGTCCTGCAGGGCGGCCATCTTTTCCAGGTTTTCGGCAGTTTTGGCCAGGATATCTTCTTTCTTTATATGGTCATCCTTGCTGTCGCAGGGCAGCTTGCGCAGCGCGCATGGGTGGGAACCATCAAACAAATAGCGGTCAGCCTTCATCCGGGTTGCCTCCTTTCTGCAAAAGGACAAAATTATACTCTCTCAGTATACCCGTTTTGGCCCCCATGTGCAACCGCAAGATGCAAAAAAGGCATTGCAGACGCGCGGCCCGCAATGCCTTTTTTCATAATTACAAAACAAAATCAGAACGTCAGGTTGCCGAACTCGGAAAGCTTCAGCTGTTCGTTGTGCTGCTCGGCCCAGTTGATGCTCCACGGGCTGCCGAACAGCAGCAGGTGGTTGCCCTTCAGGTCCTCGATGCAGCGGGTGTCGCTGGTCAGGTCCAGTGTTTTGGGGTCCAGCTCGTCCGGGTCGTTCATGATCCAGCGCAGGTGCTCATACGGCAGGGTCTGCATACGGATGTCAACGTTATATTCGTTGCGCAGGCGGTATTCCAGCACTTCCAGCTGCAGCACGCCGACCACGCCGACGATAACTTCCTCCATACCGGAGCCAAGGTCGCGGAAAATCTGAATCGCGCCTTCCTGTGCGATCTGCTCCATGCCTTTCACAAACTGCTTGCGCTTCATCGTATCCATCTGGCGCACTCTCGCGAAATGCTCCGGCGCAAAGGTCGGGATCCCCTCATACTGGAACTGCTCCTTGGGCATGCACAGCGTATCGCCGATGGAAAAAATGCCCGGGTCGAACACGCCGATGATGTCTCCCGCATACGCCTCCGTCAGGATCTTTCTGTCGTTTGCCATGATCTGCTGGGGCTGTGAAAGGCGCATCACGCGCTGGCTCTGGATGTGCTTTACGTCCATATCCGATTCAAATTTGCCCGAACAGATGCGCATGAACGCGATCCTGTCGCGGTGCGCCTTGTTCATGTTCGCCTGGATCTTGAACACGAAGGCGCTGAACGCATGCTCCGTCGGGTCGATCAGCCCGACGTCCGCGCGGCGCGGCAGGGGCGTCGTCGTCATCTGTAAAAAGTGCTGCAAAAAGTCCTCCACGCCGAAGTTTGTCAGCGCAGACCCGAAAAATACCGGCGTCAGCTCGCCCGCCTGCACCTGTTCCAGATCAAATTCCGCGCTCGCCCCGTCCAAAAGCTCGATCTCCTCCATCAGCTTTTCTTTCAGGTTCTCGCCCACAAAGCCGGTCAGCTTGTCCAGCTCGTCCACCGGGATCTCCGTCGCCTCGCCCTCCTTCGTTCCTTTTTCCGTGTCGGAATAGGTGATCACGCAGCGTTTTTCCCTGTCGTATACGCCCTTGAAGCTCTTTCCGGAGCCGATCGGCCAGTTCATCGGGCAGGTGGCGATGCCCAGTTCCTTTTCGATGTCGTCCAAAAGGTCGAAGGTGTCGTTGGCGTCCCTGTCCATCTTGTTGATAAACGTAAAGATCGGGATCTTTCTCATCACGCACACCTTAAACAGCTTGCGCGTCTGCGCCTCAACGCCCTTGCTCGCGTCGATGACCATGACCGCGGAATCCGCCGCCATCAGCGTCCGGTAAGTGTCCTCCGAGAAATCCTGATGTCCCGGCGTGTCCAGAATGTTGATGCAGTAGCCGTCGTATTCAAACTGAAGAACGGAAGAAGTGACTGAAATACCTCTCTGTTTTTCAATTTCCATCCAGTCCGACACCGCGTGGCGCGCCGTCGCTTTTCCCTTTACGGAACCCGCCAGATTGATCGCGCCGCCGTACAGCAGGAATTTCTCCGTCAGCGTCGTCTTACCCGCGTCGGGGTGGGAAATGATCGCAAATGTCCTTCTTCTGTTAATTTCTTCTTTCAGATTGCCCAAAATAAATCTCCTCCGGTAAAAATGGTATTTCTTATGCGGTAAAAATAGTATTTCTTATGTAGTAAAAATGATATTTCTTATGTGATGCCCCCGCTTTTACGGCAGCATGGATTTTCCTTCAAATTCCGGCGCGATCCCGAACCAGTCAAGCACGGTCGCCCCGATGTCCGCAAAGGTTTTGCGGGTTCCCAGATTGCCGGGCACAACGGACGGGCCTGCCATCAGAAACGGCGTGTATTCCCTCGTGTGATCCGTCGTTTTGGTATAGGAGGGGTCGCAGCCGTGATCCGCCGTGATCATCAGCACGTCGTCCTCCTTTAAAAGCGCCAGCATCTCCGGCAGCTTTTTATCAAAATAAGTCAGCGCCCTTGCGTATCCGTCCACGTCCCTGCGGTGTCCGTAAAGCATGTCGTAATCCACCAGATTGACAAAGCAGAGCCCGTCAAAGTCTTTTTTCATATATTCGATCGTCTTTGCGATGCCGTCCTCATTGCCGGAGGTCGTCACATATTCCGTGATCGACTTGCCCGCAAAAATATCGCGGATCTTGCCGACGCCGATCACGTCCTTTCCGGCATCCTTCAGCTGATCCAGCATCGTCACCGACGGCGGAAGCAGCGAATAATCGTGCCGTCTGGGCGTCCTCGTATAATTGCCGCTCTCTCCCGTAAACGGGCGCGCGATTACCCTGCCGACGCCGTGCTCGCCCTGCAGCTGTTCCCGGGCGATCTCGCAGCAGCGGTACAGCTCCTCCACCGGAACTACGTCCTCGTGCGCCGCGATCTGGAACACGCTGTCCGCGGAAGTATAGACGATCAGCTTTCCGGTGCGCACATGCTCGTCGCCGTAATCCCGTATCACGTCCGTGCCGGAATAGGGCTTGTTGCACAAAACGCCCCTGCCCGTCGCCTCGCTGAACCGGTCCAGCACCTCCTGCGGAAAGCCATCCGGATAAGTCGGCATCGGCTTTTCGGAACAGATGCCCGCGATCTCCCAGTGCCCGGTCGTCGTATCTTTTCCCTTGGAGGCTTCCGCCATCCGCGCGATCCTGCCGGACAGCTCTGCGCCCGGTTCATGCCAGTCGATCCCGTCTAACCGAAACAAGCCCAAAGACGCCATATTTTTTACGTCGAAATAAGGGCTGGAGGCAGCCGCCTTTAAGGTATTTGTTCCCGCATCCCCATAGGAAGCCGCATCCGGCATCGCGCCTACGCCCACACTGTCCAGTACGATCAAAAATACTCTCTTCATTGCGTATCTCCTTTCATAGCGATTCAGTTGCCTCATTTATATAATGTACATTTCCTGTCGTCTCAGTACAATCAGAACTAGTGTAACACACTTTTTCCCGTTTCGCACGCATTTCTTTTTTGCGTCTGCCGGTCCCTGCCCTGCAAAAGCGTCTGCCGGGAGGACTGCGCTGTGCAGGGGCTCCCGGACAGGGACACATGCCGCCGCAGGACGCCGTCTTTTAGGATCACTGCCCCGCCAGCGGATTGATCACGATATTTTCAGCCGGAACCCCGGTCTTTCTTGCCACCACGTCCTCGATCTGGGCGCACTGCGCGTCCGTCAGCGCCGAAATCCCCACGACCACATCCGCCGAATCCTCCGTCACCGTCACGACCGCGTCCGCAAACCCTTTGGATTCCAGCAGGATTTCCGCCGCCGTCTCCCGCTCTGCAACGTCTGTCAGCTCGATCATATTGTCCACCGCCTCCTGCTTCTGGCTCTCCGCGATGTTTGCATTATTGATGATCTCCAAAAGCGTCTCCTTATTTTTCGCACGGGTCTGCTCCTTTAACAGCCGCGCCCCCGACAGGCTGTTTAACCCCTCCGAATTGGTAAAAACCGCCTCGCCCGGAATCTCCCCGTCCGGCACTTCTGCTTCCTGTGCCGACGCTTCTGCGCCTGCCTCCGCCGCCTCTTCGTCGATATAATCGGTCACGATCGACACGTCTGCGTTGTCCGCCGCCTGCATATCGGCGTCCAGATAATTTTCGGCGGCAAGCCCCTCCGTATCCGAATCAAGGCTCGGGATGTCCGCCGCCAGATCCTCGTCCGACAGCTCCAAAAGCGCCTCCATATCCCCGTCTGTATTTTCTGCCCCAGCGCTTACAAGCTCCTCTTCCCCGATCTGTGTCCCGGCAAAATTCAGATACCCTGCGACCGCTATCATAATAGCCAGCGCCGTGATCATGACCTGATTGCGTTTGAACATGTTTTTCAATTTCTGCTCCCTTCTGCTTCCCCGTTAAAATTTGACAATGGTTCCCTCCCCGGATCCGGATTTTTTTGCCTTCCGTCTTGCGTCCCCGCCAGCGAAGCGCCTGCCAGACGCCGCCCCGCAGCGGGCGACTGGCGAGCGAAGGGGAATTTGCAAATGCTGCAGGGCAGTCCGGCATTCGTGTCCGGGACTTGTTTGAGCACGGCGCTGCCGTGCGAGTTTGACCGGACACGATGCGTCCCGGACAGCCCTGCGGCATTTGTTTCAAATTCCCTGTGAGCGAAACCGGAGCCCGCTGCGGGGCGGCGTCTGGCAGGCGCTTCGCTGGCGGGGACTAAAGACCGATCCGGCAACGATCATTCCGGATCCGGGGATGCCATCTTTGCTACTTTAATTTTATGAGCCTCGATGCCAAATAATGCCTCGATCACATCCGTAATGTTCTTCTGTACGGCGCGGGATCCGCCGCCCTGCGCAAGGACGGTCACGCCCTCCACCTTTGCGGCAAGCGTCTTCGAGACATAAGGCGACTGCGTCCCGTCTCGCCCGGTCACATAGACCGTGCTTTCCTGCGCCTCCTTCGTTACCGCGCTCCTTGCACCGCCTGCCCCGTCGTTCTCACTCGTCTGGGAAATGCTGCCCGAGGGCACATCCTTTTCCACCACCTGCTCCTCCGAGGAGGAATAGGTAATCATCACCTTTACCTTTCCTGCACCGTCCATGCAGGACAAAAACTGTTCCAGCCGCCGCTCCAATCCGCCTGCAGAGCTTTCTTCCTCCTGCCGCTCCCCGTCCTCCGACACGTCCGACAGCGCTGCCTCCTGCGAAGGCTCCTTCTTCCCGCCGTCTGCCGGAATTGCCGCCACCATCAAAAGCACCCCCGACAGCGCCAGCACGATCATGTTTTCCTTCGTCATCCGCGCCCTGCACCATTCGTAAGCCCTACTCAATCTCAACCACCTCCACCGCCGTCTCCTGCATGGAAAGCGCCTCCGCAAATGACGCCGACAGATCTGTGCGGACGCTTCCTTTCAAAGCGTTCCCGCCTGCCGAAACGGACGCTTCCCCCGTTTTTTGATCCCCGATGGCGACCCGCTTTACCGGCTCGATCTTTACCGGACGTCCTGCCCCTTCCCTTTTGACCTCGATCACCACGACGCCGTCCTCCCTCAGACGCACGTCCGCCACCTCCACCGACGCTGCTGCCGCAGCCGTCTCCACCTTTTGTTCCACCGACCGAAGGATCCCGCTTTTGACCGCATCCTCCCCCGTTTCCTCCAGCATGGAAAGCCTTCCCGAAAACATCTCGTTTTCCTCCTCCATCCGCTCAAAAGCGCCCCAAAACTGCCCTGTCGCGTCATTTTTCCCAATGGAAAGGATCGGAAGCGCAAGCTGCGACAAAACGATCAGGCTTACCATCAGTTTCCCGTATTTTTCATATTTTTTTGCGGGCAGAAAATGCATGAGCATCTGCGCCGCCAGCAGAAATACCGCCGTATCCTTTAAAAGCTGCAGAAAATTTTCCATTTTCATCCCCACTTCAAAACGCCGTTGCGCTAGCTTCCCCGCACCAGACAGATCACAATCGCTATCAGGATCAGAAAGCACGCCGCCCCGGACGCCGCCAGCCTGAGCGTCAAAAATACGGCGTCCGCCGTGCGCTCGATGCAGCCCACAAGCCTTTTGTCCGCCACGATCCCCACAAGCGCCCCTGCCGCCTTTAACAAAACGCCGTATGCAAACAGCTTGAAAAACGGGACCGCCAAAAGCGCTGCCAGCAAAAGCACCGCAAACAGCCCGATGCCGTTTTTTACCAGCACCGCCGAGCCGATTAAAACCTGCGTCGTCCCCTCCGCCAGATCCCCCAGCGCCGGGATCGCAGAAACCGCTTTCTGCGCCGCCGTCCGCTTCAGGCCGTCCAGCGCCGGAGCGACCATCGACTGCAAAACGCCCAGCCCCGTCACCGCCCCGAGGCAGAACTTTGCCGCAGCCCGAAGCCCCTTTTCCAGAAGCGCGGAAAGAAGCGACAGCCGCCCCTCCTCCCACACGCCGTTCATCAAAAGAAGCAGCATGAACACCGGAAGAAGCGGCAGGCAGATTTTCAAAAGGAACGTCTCCACCAGAAAAATCAAAAGAAGCGCCAGCTCATAATATCCTGCCGCCGTGACGCTCCCTGCCGCCGGGCCAAGGGACAGACACAGCGCCGGAAGCGTCAGCTTTGAAACCCCCGTCATTGCCGTCAGGCTGTGCCGCGCCAGCTCATATCCCGCCGAAAAGATTTTTAAAAGTACCGTCATCAAAAGCAGATAAAAAATGTAGTGGGCGATCTGCGCCGTCTGATGATTTTCAAAGCTTGTCATAAAAACCGACACAAGGACGGACAAAAGCCCCAGAACAAGAAGGGAAGCAAAAAGCCCCCGAAGCCCCCCGATCTCTGCCAGAAAGCCCTGCCGGAGCCCTCCGCCGATCAGCCCCAGCGTTTCCTTGAAATTCCCTTTTAAAAGCTGCCCGAAAATCTCCGTCAGATCCCATGAAAAATCCGTAAAATACCCGTCCAGCTCCGCCATCATTTCCGTCAGGTTGAGCTGCTCCAGATAATGCTCCATACTCACCCCACAAATCCGGCGATCGTTTCCGCCAGCGCCAGAAAAACGGGCATTCCGGCAAACAGGATCGCAATTTTCCCAAACAGCTCCACCTGCGACGCCACCGCCGAAAATCCGCTGTCCCTGCAAATGCCCGCCACGAATTCACAGATCCATGTGATCCCGACTACCTTTAACAAAAGCGCCGCATAACGGCCGCCGGAGGCGATCTGTCCCCACAATACGCCCAGCTGGCTTTCCGCCTGCCCCATATAAGCCACGGTACAGGTAAAGATCAGCAGGCAGATCGCTCCCCCGAGATAAATCCCATATTCCTGCCGTCCCCCTTTAAAAGAAACGGCGATCATTACCCCCAAAAGGGCGACCGCCCCTACCCGCACAAACTCCATCCTTTCCTCCCCTGCCCTCACAAAGAAAACAGCGTCTGGATGCTCGAAAACAGGTCATAAATATAGGGAACGATCCAGCCAAGCACCAAAAGCAGCGCCGCCAGAGAAAGCAAAAACGCATGCTCTTCCCTGCCGCTGTGCTTTAACACCTGGCTTAAGATCGTTACCAGAATCCCCACCGCTGCAATTTTAAAGATCAGCCCGACTTCCATCCGCCTTTCCCGTACCCTTCCTTTTGATTCTGCCGC
>OHGP01000238.1_pt1 | contig 10578 bp, 10 predicted proteins | sample 1567901 | NCBI WGS metagenome assembly OHGP01 (sample SAMEA3879511, study PRJEB24766) | human gut metagenome | biome: human-associated habitat; feature: feces | place: USA | collected 1985/1987 | reverse complement strand
CCGTCTTCCGCCCCCAAAGATACCGTCTATTCTCTCCGGACACACCGTCTGCCGGAAGACTTGCCGATGATACCATAAAAAAAGGGAGAAGCTGAAACTTCTCCCTTTTACCTCATATTAAATTGAATATATTGTATGTATCTTGTTTACAAAGATAGTACATCCCGAGTCCGAAAGCAAGTTTTTCGTCTGTTTTTCGGGCAGTTATATTGAATATCCCGCATTGCTTTCGTATGATCTCTGCGTGTTATGCCATCGACCATGCCTTGCGCGCTCCGAAGAAGGCAAGTACCAGAGCGGCGATATACAGGGATTTCGGGTCGAATCCTGTTGTGGCACTTTGCTGGACCATCGAGACAAATACTTCGCGCAGTGTACTGATGGTGGCTTGCAGACCTCCCAAAGTGAAGAACAAAATGACGCATACTACTGCGCAGGCTGCTCCCCATGCCTGAACCAGCCGGTGGTTCCGTCCCGGGAGGTTACGCATGACGCGGCGGCTGAATCCGTTGTCTTCTATTTCCTGTTTTTGCTCGCCGAAGAATTGCTTCAGGAGTTTATCATCTGTTTCCGTCATAACCGTTTTGTTTTAAGTAAATAGCTAATTTATCTTTAGCCCTTGAAAGGTGCGATTTGACCGTTCCTACCGGGCACCCCGTTATTCCCGCAATCTTGTCTATACTTACGTCTTCCATATAGAACAGAGTGATGCAGGTGCGTTCTATTTCTTTCAGCGTTCTGAGTGATTGGTAAACATCCATCTGTTCACCCACGTTTACTTGTTCGGTACTATTGGCAGCGTCTACTTCGCGGGCATCCAGGTCTGTTGTTTCCTTTCGGCTGCGAATATAATCATAAAATACGTTATAAGCAATTCTGTAAAGCCATGTTGAGAAACTTGAGAGATTTTTAAAGTTTGCAATGTTTGTGTAGGCTTTTATAAACGTATCTTGTGCCAAGTCGTCGCTCAGTTCGCTGTCGCCGCAGGTCAGGTTCAGAAAGAAGCGCCGTACAGGCGACTGATATTTCTGTACCAATTGGTCGAAGGCCCTGGTGTTTCTGAACACCACGACCTGTGCGACTAACGATATATCATTGAGTTGGCTCATTTATTCTCGTCGTTCTTTTCTTCGTTTACTCCTTTGTCTTTCTCTTCGGATTCGGAAGGGATGATTTCGAAACTATCGGTTCTAACGCTATTCGGGTTCTTTTTTTCATCCTTATTACCCGTATACATCCGGGTAGCATTTGCGTCTTGAATCTGTTGTTTACTACCGATAATCCATTGTCCGATACCCATGAATGTAACGAGTAAGCCGATAGCTCCAATTCCAAATTCACCGGTGATTGCCCAGAGGAAGATGAAAAGACCGATACCCGTAAAGGTGTTCTTGATGCCTTGTGAACGCGAATCGACTGTTTTGGTTTCGCGGATAAACTCTGCCGGAAGCGGTTGGCCGGCAGCAAGTGCCTGTTCGGCAAGGCGATAACGTGCTTTCCGATTTTTATAACGGAAGAAGAAGATTACAAATAGAATGAATACCGGTCATCCGCAGAGGACGTATCGAGTTTTTCAATGAATCGAAAGGCTTCGGCTTCATCAAGGACTTATCCGGGGTCGAAAAATACTTTTTCCACATTAACAATGTGCTGACAGATATAGCAGAAAACAATATTGTGACGTTCGACCTCGAACGTGGCCTTAAAGGCATGAATGCTGTAAACGTAGCTCTTGAAGTAGAAAAGGCAAAGGAAAAGAAAGAAAACAAGGAGACTCTAAATACAGAATCCTAGATGAAATAAGCCAATTATAGAACAAGGGCGTGTATATACCATCAAATATTTCGGTACATACACGCCCTTGCTGTCTTCTTTAATCACACGTCATTCGGTTTGCCAGCCACCCCCCAATGCCTTATAGACATTTACCATGGCAATAAGTTCGTCGCGGATGGCATTGCTCACCCCTATTTGGGCATCGAAATAACCACGCTGGGCATCGAGCACATCCATATAATTGATGACGCCGTTGATGTATTGCAACTGTGCCAAATCCACATATCCCTTGGCAGAACGTTCAAGTTTGGCACGCAGTTGGTAGACCTCCTTTATCTTATTGAAATCTACAATGGCATTCTTCGCTTCCTTAAAAGCATTCAGCACTGTCTTTTCATAGCTATGCACTTCGGCTTCAAAAGAAGCCTTCTGTGCATTCAATGCAGCACGGTTCTTTCCCCAACCGAAAAGTGGTGCCAAGACTGCCCCATTCAATAAGGAATAGGGAGATTCCAGGAAATTGGATAACACATCACTTTCCAATCCAAATTGTCCGGTCAGGGCCAAACGGGGGAACATATTGGTATAAGCAACTTTCACTCTGGCATGTTCAGCCCTCAACTGCTGCTCCGCCACACGGACATCGGGGCGACGTTCCAACAAATCGGAAGGCAGACCTACCGGTAAGGACTCCGGCACATCCAGTTCCTGCAGAAAATTGACACGCTTGATACGGGTAGGGAATTCCCCCACAAGGAAGGATATATCATTTTCTTTCAGAGAGATACGGCGTTCCAAATCCGGAACAAGAGTAGCCGTACGAGCCAACTCCACTTGAGCCTGTTGATAAGAGGTCTCCGAGGTCAGCCCTCCTTCAAAACGGATACGCGCCAAGCGCACTCCCTCTTCACGCGCCTTTTGTGTCTGGCGCACAATCTCCAGTTCCGTATCAAGGGCTACCAGCTCATAATAAGCCTGCGCCACTTCGGCAACGATGGTCATGCGCAACGCACGCTGCGCCTCCACACTTTGCAAATATTCGGCCACAGCAGCCACTTTTTTCCATCTCAAGTTTCCCCAAAGGTCCAGTTCCCAAGAGAGCAACGCCTTGGCTTCGTAAGTATTGCCTACATCACGGCTATGACCACCGTAATTCTCCACCTCGCGCTCAGCCTCCACCTTTCCGGTGAGCTGCGGCAGAAGGTTGGCAACACTGATACGTTTTTGGGCAGCCATCTCCTTGACACGGGAAGCTGCAATCAGCATGTCTTTGTTATATTCCAGAGCACGGTCTATCAAAGCACGCAGCGTGCTGTCCGTATAAACTGCCTGCCACTGTTCATCGGCTATGCTCATGCTATCCTGCTGCTGTGCCAGGCTATCCGGCAATGCCATCTCCGGACGCACATAGCTCTTGCCCACCTTGCATGAGGTAAGGGCAAACATACTCAGCAACAAAATAATATATATGTTCTTTCTTTTCATAAACGTTGTCTTTAAAATCAGTCTTTCTTAATCTTATGCTGCACTTTGGCTTTTGTCTTGTATACCAGGACAAAGAAGAACGGTACAAGCACAATACCGAATACAATGGCAAATATCATTCCGAAGAAAACACCCGTACCGATGGCCTGACGGCTCGCCGAGCCCGGTCCGCTTGCCAACACCATAGGAAGCATTCCCAATACAAAGGCGAGGGAAGTCATCAGGATAGGCCGGAAACGGAGTTGGGCAGCATGGATGGCAGACTGTATCAAGTCTCCTCCCTTGTCAACCTGCACCTTGGCAAACTCCACAATCAAAATGGCATTCTTTGCCGCAAGCCCCACCAGCATCACCAAGCCGATCTGGAAATAAATATCATTCTCCAATCCGCATATCACAACGCCCAGATAGGCACCCAAAGCGGCAACCGGCAGTGAAAGCAATACAGCGATAGGCACCGTCCAACTTTCATATTGCGCAGCCAAAAAGAGGAATACGAAAAGGAATACCAGCGTAAGCACAAGACCCGTCTGTCCTCCCGCCTTCTTTTCCTGATAGGAAAGGCCACTCCACTCCAGACCGATATTGTCCGGCAAGTGGTTACGTGCAATCTGCTCCATAATCTCCATTGCCTGGCCGGAACTGTAGCCTTGTGCCGCAGAACCGCGGATGACGGCAGTGGTAAACATATTGAAACGCTTGATACTGCCCGGACCGGTGGTATAAGAGGCATTTCCCAAGGAAGTAAGCGGCACCATCACTCCGTCTTTTGCCTTTACAAAGAACAAGTTGATATTGTCCTTATGCTCACGATAAGGAGCCTCGGCCTGGATATACACCTTATATATACGGTTGAACATATTGAAGTCATTCACATATACTGAACCGGTATAGGCCTTCATGGTAGAGAATACATCCGCCAGGGGCACACCCAGCATTTTCACCTTATCACGGTCCACATCAAAATAAAGTTGCGGTATTTCAGACTGCAAGGATGATGAAAGCCCCGTCAGCTCCTTATGCTTCTGGGCATAATACATCAGCGTATCTGCCGCCTGCACCAAGTTGTCAAACGTCGCCTCTCCACGCGCCTCAAGCTGCATTTCGAAACCTCCCGAGGTACCCAATCCCGGAATGACCGGAGGCGTGGAAAGATAGACCTTGCATTCGGGATATTCCTTCAAATCCTTCTCCACATTCTCCATTATCTTATCGATGGAAATCCCCTTACGCTCTTCCCACGGTTTCAGAATAACCGTCAGCTCACTGCGTGCCTGGTTGCTACCCACACGGGGGCTGCTACCCGTCACGTTCTGCACATAGGCCACATAGGGATTCTTCTCCAAGTATTGCACGGCACGGTCGGTCACCACACGGGTTCGCTCCAAAGTAGCACCTTCCGGCAACTCCAACTCTATCTTAAAATAGCCCTGGTCTTCTACCGGCAGGAAGCTGGTAGGCACCAACCGGTGGATAATGAAAATGGCAACCAGTACCAGGCCGAACGCACTCATCAAGCGGCGGGGATTCCTGATGACCCGGTTAATGACAGCCACGTATTTGTGATTGCCCAAGTTCAGCCATTCATTGATTTTGCGGAAAACTATGTTCTTTTTCTTTCCACTGTCGGGCTTCAATATGAGCGAACACATGACGGGACTAAGCGTCAGGGCCACTACCGTAGAAAGCAATACGGAAACGGCGATAGTAATGGTAAACTGACGGTATAACTGTCCGGTGATTCCGCTCAAGAAACTTACCGGCACAAACACGGCACAGAGCACCAACGATGTGGCAATCAAGGCACTTGCCAATCCGTTCATCGCCTTTTTGGTAGCTTCATACGGGCTCAATTTCTCCGTCTCCATAAGATGTTCTACATTCTCCACCACCACAATGGCATCATCCACCACAATACCGATGGCGAGAATCAATCCAAGCAAAGTCAGTATGTTCAGAGAGAAACCGAAAATAAGCATGAAACCGAAGGTACCAATCAGGGAAATAGGTACCGCAACAATCGGTATCACCGTCGCACGCCAACTTTGCAAGGATAGAAATACAACCAGCACCACCAGAATCAGCGCTTCGAACAACGTCTTGTACACTTCGTGAATGGATTCGGAAATATAAGTCGTCATGTCGAAGGGAATCTCATAACTCATCCCCTCAGGGAAATTTGCACTGATTTCCTCCATAGCAGCCTTTACGCTCTTTGCAACTTCCATTGCATTGGCCCCGGGAAGCATATAGATACCGAGAACGGCAGCATTCTCACCGTTGATGCCACTCTCCGTGCTATATGAAGATGCTTCCAATGAAACACGCGCCACATCGCGCAGACGGATAATGGAACCGTTGGCATTGGCACGGACCACAATGTCCTCAAACTGCTTTGCCGAACTTAAGCGTCCCTGGGTAGTGATAGGGATAGTAATGTCGAGTCCCTTCACCGGCTGTTGTCCCAAAACACCCGCAGCAGACTCACGGTTCTGGTCCTTCAGGGCATTCTGCAAATCCTGCACCGTCAGTCCGAAGTTGGCAAGTTTGTCGGGCAACGCCCATATCTGCATGGCATAGTAGCGGCTACCGATGTTGGAAACACGTCCCACACCGGGGATACGGCGCAACAAGTCGAGTACATTGATAGTAGCAAAGTTACTCAAATAAATTTCGTCGAACTTCGGGTCACTGGAAGTCAGACAGATAGTCATCAATTGGCTGGGAGCCTGCTTTTCCACAGAAATACCGTTCTGAATCACTTCGGCTGGCAAACGGCTCTCCGCCAGTTTCACACGGTTCTGTATTTCTACGGCAGCCAAATCCGGGTCGGCAGACACGTCGAAAGTGACCGTAGCTGAAAATCCTCCGGAATTAGAACTGTTGGACTCCATGTACAGCATACCGGGAGTACCGTTTATCTCTTGCTCGATAGGGGTTGCCACCGCCTGCGAAACAGTCAATGCACTGGCTCCCGGATAGGAAGCACTGATTTTCACTACGGGAGGCGTTATCTGCGGATATTGGTCTACCGGCAGCATGGTCAGGCCAATGATACCGACAATTACAATCACAATCGATATCACCGCCGAGAATACCGGGCGGTCTATAAAGAAACTTACTTTCATAACATCATTACTTTGAAGGGTTGTTGTCCTTTGATTTATTCTCAGCCGGAGTAGTCTGCTTCGTTTCGGAAACAACCTGCTTGTTCAGAGAATCACTCGTCTGCTCTTCCTCCTTTTTAGGAACGGCAGCCTGGGCACGTACTTTCATACCCGGAGTCAGCTTGTGGAAACCTTCAGTCACAATTTGTTCTCCGGCAACCAGACCACGCTCAACCACCCAATTGTTGCCAAATTCAGGTCCCAGTTCAATGAAACGCTTTTCAACCGTAGAGTCCCGGCGCATCACAAAAATATATGCACCACCTTTCTCAATGGTAACCGCCTTTTGAGGAACGGCGACAGCACCCTCACGTACATCCAGCAATAGCTTAACCTTTGTAAACTGCCCCGGTAACAACACTTTGTTAGGGTTCGGCATTTCGGCACGCACGGAGAATGTTCCGGTCTGAGGGTCCACCTGAGGTTCGGCAAAATCCACATAGCCCTTATAAGGATAGACGGTATTATCCGCCAAAGTAATCGTAATGTTCGGCTGCCAGGAACGTGTAGAGTCCTGACGCCCTATATCGATATTCCGTTCCTTGCTTTTCAGGTAATCCAATGCCGTCATGCTGAAATCTACCAGAACCGTATCACTTTTCACAACCGTAGCCAGCAAGGACTTGCCTCCCGGTCCGACCAATGTTCCCAAATCCACATTTCTTTCACTGATATGTCCCGATAGCGGAGAACGGACCAACGTATATCCCAATTCCAATTCAGCCTGGTCCAAATCGGCCTGGCTCATCGCTACTGAGGCTTCTGCAGTCTCGTAAGCAGCCTGGGCATTGTCCAAATCCAGCTGGCTGGCAGCGTTCTGCGCATAGAGGGGGCGGATACGCTCCAAATCGCGCTTTGCCTTCAATGCCTGCGCTTCATCCTTCTTTAACTGTGCACGAGCTTTGTCAGCCTTTGCCCTATACTGGTCCTGGTTTATCACAAAAAGTACCTGGTTCTTGGTGACATATGTTCCTTCTGCGAAAAGCATATTCTCCAAATACCCTTCCACACGCGCACGTACCTCTACAAACTGCTGAGCGCGAATACGTCCCACGTACTCGCCATATATCTCCACATCTCCTTTTTCCGCAGATTCCACAATCACGGTAGGAGCTTCCGATTCCACCTTCTTAGGCCAAGTCAGAATAACGTAACCTGCCAACAATACCGCCATGCAGGCAACCATCATCAGCAACCTCTTCTTCTTTAGTTTCAATTCTTTTTTCGTAAAAAACTGTCTCATGCTTGTTTGTATATTAAATTTAACCCTGTTTCTTTCTATTAAAGCAAATCCGATGCCAATCTATCACCATCTCATCCATTACGTCTAACAAACTATATATCAAGCAGAAAAGCAGACGGCAGTTCTTTATTCATGGTGGCATCCTCCATTTTTCCCTGTGGAATGTGTCCACAGTTTGTGGAATAATTCCACAAAACTACTAAATTAAAAACACATAAAAACCCTTTTTTGCTCTACACTAACAAAGAAAAACATTATCTTTACCGAAAATAATTCAGATTATTCATTTTAAACGTAAAGATTATGGCAAGTAGAAAAGAACTAAAGAAGAATATAAACTATATTGCAGGTGAATTGTTCACAGAGTGTCTTGTAAACAGCTTATATGTGCCTGGAACAGACAAACAAAAAGCCGATGAACTGATGGCTGAAATTCTGAAAATGCAAGATGAATTCATAAGCCGCATCAGCCACACCGAGCCAGGAAATGTAAAAGGTTTCTACAAAAAACTTCGTGCTGACTTCAATGCAAAAGTAGACGAAATTATTGACGCAATGGGCAAACTGAAATAAGATGAAGAAAGCCTTTTATAGCTTCATTTATTATCGCCTGCTGGGCTGGAAGACAAACGTGACGGTGCCCGACTACGACAAATGTGTAATTTGTGCGGCACCCCATACTTCCAATTGGGACTTATTTATCGGTAAATTGTTTTATGGTGCCATCGGCCGCAAGACCAGTTTCATGATGAAAAAGGAATGGTTCTTTTTTCCTCTGGGACTGATATTCAAAGCCGTTGGCGGCATTCCGGTGAACCGGGGACGTAAATCTTCCTTAGTGGACCAAATGACCGAAAAGTTTGCAAACAGCAAGCATTTCCACCTGGCTATTACACCGGAAGGAACCCGTAAAGCCAATCCCAACTGGAAGAAAGGTTTTTATTACATAGCACTTAAAGCACAAGTGCCCATCATGCTTATCGGGATTGATTATCCTTCCAAGACCATCTCCTCTACCAAGGCTGTCATGCCTACCGGAGACATCGAAAAGGATATGCGCGAGATAAAACTGTACTTCAAGAACTTTAAAGGAAAAAATCCCGAAAATTTTGATTTAGGAAATATCTAATCAGGTATTAAGCATTAATGCCATGCGAATAAGCATCTTGCAAACAGACATCGTCTGGGAAAATAAACAAGAAAATCTCCGTCGTCTCCGCGAGAAGTTAGAAACTCTTCGTGGAACAACGGAGATTGTTGTTTTACCGGAAACATTCTCCACCGGCTTTAGTATGGACACCGCCAGCTTGGCCGAACCCACAACGGGAGAAACCATCGCAACACTGCGCCAATGGTCCGAAGAGTACCGGCTTGCTCTTGCCGGCAGCTATATTGCCTGCGAAACAGCCTCGGAAGGCGGAAAGCCATCCTACTACAACCGCGCATTCTTCCTTATGCCCGAAGGCAATGCTTACTATTACGACAAACGCCACCTCTTCCGGATGGGGCACGAGACAGAACATTTCACCCCCGGCAACCGGCGTCCCATCATCCGATATCGCGGCTGGAATATACTGCTGCTTGTATGCTATGACCTTCGTTTCCCGGTCTGGAGCCGCAATACGAGCAATGAATACGACCTCCTGATTTACGTCGCCAACTGGCCCATTCCCCGCCGGAAAGTCTGGGACATCCTGCTGCAAGCGCGCGCGCTGGAAAACATCAGTTATGTCTGCGGTGTCAACCGTATCGGCAAGGACGGCAGAGACATTCCACACAGCGGAGGCAGTGTGGTCTACTCTCCGAAGGGGGAAGTGCTTGCCACTGTGCCCGACAACGAAGAGGCGATTGCCACCGCCTCCCTCAACCTTTCCTCCCTGCAGGAGTTCAGGCTAAAGTTTCCCGCTTGGAAAGATGCGGACGAGTTCGTTATTTCTTCAAATAATAGTTCACAGTAGTCACTACACGTACGCTTTTTATATAAGGAGTATAGGCATCGCGGTCACTTATGGAGAACTGCCCTTGCGAGGCATTGCGGATTTTCCCCAGTTCACTGTCCGAATCCTTGGCAAACTTCTCAGCTGCAGCACGAGCGTTCTTCGTGGCCTCCTCTATCATTCTGGGCTTCACTTCGTTGAGACCGGTGAATTCATAAGACACATTATATTTATAATCCCCTCCCGTGATGGCAATACCCTGCTTCAAGAGTTCAGCCTGCCCCGACATGAGCTTACGCACCCTATCCACATTCTTGGAAGTGACAGTGATGACAGACGTGGCATTATAACGATAGGCCACGTTGCGGTCAACGTAACGTTCGGCCTGCATGTCAATCACTTCGGGCGGTGCAATACTGATTTCCTCCTTCTCAATACCGTTGTTTTCAAGGAAACTCACGACGGCAGCGTTTTTCTTCTCCATATTGGCATAAAGCAGTGCAGGGTCATTACCTATGTCTTTGTAGACAAGAGGCCAGACTACCTTGTCGGCAGGCACTTCCATTTCGGCCAGCCCTTTCACACTGACCACACGGTCCTTATTCACAAAATTGTTGATACCGCCTTTTACCATGATTCCCAACAAAAGCAGCCCCACGGCTATGATGGCTGCTTCTACTTTCCAGCTTTTCATACATTGATATTTTAGAGTTTATAAACACACACAAATATAACAAACCCAAACGACAAAAAGTGCGATGAATGGTCTATTTTTATATGATTATCCTCACTTATACCCCAAACGAACGAGACATTATACAAAATGCACCAAATCCTCTTTTTTAGAGTATTTAATGAAAATACCCAAAAGAAGGAGTACATCTTCTCCAAAAAGTACCTATTTTTGTCCTTCGAAACAATGTCAAAGCGACAACATGATTAATTTAATAATTCTAACCCCTAAATCCTA
>OHGP01000226.1_pt1 | contig 10951 bp, 8 predicted proteins | sample 1567901 | NCBI WGS metagenome assembly OHGP01 (sample SAMEA3879511, study PRJEB24766) | human gut metagenome | biome: human-associated habitat; feature: feces | place: USA | collected 1985/1987 | reverse complement strand
AAAACTTTAAATTTATATTATGGACAAAAAAAGAGTTTATACCTTTGGTAACGGCCAGGCAGAAGGAAAGGCCGATATGAGAAACCTTTTGGGTGGGAAAGGTGCTAACCTTGCAGAAATGAACCTTATAGGGGTTCCGGTTCCTCCGGGCTTTACAATAACGACAGAAGTTTGTACGGAATATTATGAAATGGGGCAGGATAAAGTCGTTGCTCTGTTGAAGAATGAAGTTGAACAAGCCATTGCCCATGTGGAAACACTGATGCGTTCCAAATTCGGTGATGTGGAGAATCCGTTGCTGGTTTCCGTACGTTCGGGTGCGCGCGCTTCCATGCCGGGCATGATGGACACTATCCTGAATCTTGGCTTGAATGACGAAGTGGTGGAAGGCCTGACGCGCAAGACGGGCAATGCACGCTTTGCATGGGACTCTTACCGTCGTTTCGTGCAGATGTATGGCGACGTGGTGCTGGGCATGAAACCGGTGAACAAGGAAGATGTAGACCCGTTCGAGGCTATTATAGAAGAGGTGAAACATGCTAAAGGCGTGAAGCTGGATAACGAGCTTGAGGTGGAAGACCTTAAGGAACTCGTGAAGAAGTTCAAGGCTGCGGTGAAAGAACAAACCGGAAAAGACTTCCCGACTTGTGCCTACGAGCAGTTGTGGGGTGCCGTTTGTGCCGTATTCAACTCCTGGATGAACGAACGTGCTATTTTGTATCGTAAGATGGAGGGAATTCCTGACGAATGGGGTACTGCCGTAAGCGTTCAGGCTATGGTATTCGGTAATATGGGCGAGAGCTCTGCTACGGGTGTTTGCTTCAGCCGCGATGCTGCTACCGGTGAGGACCTTTTCAATGGCGAGTATTTGATTAATGCACAAGGTGAAGACGTGGTTGCCGGTATCCGTACTCCGCAACAGATTACAAAAATCGGTTCTCAACGTTGGGCTGAATTAGCCGGTGTAAGCGAAGAAGAACGTGTCAGCAAATATCCTTCCATGGAGGAGGCTATGCCGGAAATCTATAAGGAACTGGATGCTTTGCAGACAAAACTCGAAAATCACTACCGTGATATGCAGGATATGGAGTTTACAGTACAAGAGGGTAAACTCTGGTTCCTCCAGACCCGTAACGGTAAGCGTACCGGAGCCGCTATGGTGAAGATTGCCATGGACTTGCTCCATCAAGGTATGATTGACGAAAAGACTGCATTGATGCGTTGTGAGCCCAATAAGTTGGACGAACTGCTCCACCCGGTATTTGATAAGACAGCTCTGAAACAAGCTAAGGTGTTGACTCGTGGTCTTCCCGCTTCTCCGGGTGCCGCTACGGGACAAATCGTATTCTTTGCCGATGATGCTGCCGAATGGCATGCTGCCGGCAAGCGTGTGGTGATGGTACGTATCGAGACTTCTCCGGAAGATTTGGCAGGTATGGCAGTTGCCGAAGGTATCCTGACTGCCCGCGGTGGTATGACTTCGCATGCGGCAGTGGTTGCTCGTGGTATGGGTAAGTGCTGTGTGTCTGGTGCAGGTGCCTTGAACATCGACTACAAGGCGCGTACAGTGGAAGTGGATGGTGTACTGTTGAAAGAAGGTGACTATATCTCCTTGAACGGAAGCACCGGTGAAGTATATAAAGACAAGGTGGAGACAAAAGCGGCTGAGCTGTCCGGTGACTTTGCGGAACTGATGGATTTGGCAGACAAATATACGAAGCTGCAGGTTCGTACCAATGCGGATACTCCTCATGATGCCGCAGTAGCACGTAATTTTGGCGCTGTGGGTATCGGTCTTTGCCGTACGGAACACATGTTCTTTGAAGGCGAGAAGATTAAAGCCATGCGCGAGATGATTCTGGCAGAAAATGCAGAAGGGCGCCGCAAGGCTTTGGCTAAGATTCTTCCCTACCAGCAAGCTGACTTCAAGGGAATTTTCAAGGCAATGGAAGGCTGTCCGGTGACGGTGCGTCTGCTTGATCCTCCTTTGCATGAGTTTGTTCCCCATGACCTGAAGGGACAGCAGGAAATGGCAGATACGATGGGCGTGAGCCTCCAGTATATCCAGCAACGTGTTGAGGCACTTTGTGAGCATAATCCGATGTTGGGTCATCGTGGTTGCCGTTTGGGAAATACATATCCTGAAATTACACAGATGCAGACGCGTGCCATCCTGGGTGCTGCTTTGGAATTGAAGAAGGAAGGTGTTGAAACCCATCCTGAAATCATGGTGCCTCTGACCGGTATCTTGTATGAGTTCAAGCAGCAGGAAGAAGTGATTCGTGCTGAGGCTGCCCAGTTGTTTGAAGAAGTGGGTGACAGCATCGACTTCAAGGTAGGTACAATGATTGAGATTCCGCGTGCCGCCTTGACTGCCGACCGCATTGCTTCCTCTGCCGAGTTCTTCTCATTCGGTACGAACGACTTGACTCAGATGACATTTGGTTATTCACGCGACGATATCGCTTCCTTCCTCCCGATTTATCTGGAGAAGAAGATTCTGAAAGTAGACCCGTTCCAGGTACTCGACCAGAATGGTGTAGGACAGTTGGTGCGCATGGCTACTGAAAAGGGACGTGCTATCCGTCCGGACTTGAAGTGCGGTATTTGCGGCGAGCATGGAGGTGAACCTTCTTCTGTGAAGTTCTGCCACAAAGTTGGCTTGAATTATGTCAGCTGTTCTCCGTTCCGTGTGCCTATTGCACGTCTGGCTGCGGCGCAGGCTGCCATTGAAGGCTGATTTCAATAATACTGAATAATGACATTTATGGGCTGCATGCTTTACTTGGTAATGGCATGCGGCCTATTTTGTTGGAAAAAACTGTAGTTTCTATTAATTTATTTGTATTTTCTTTAGTATATTTGCTTCCCATAATTTTATAGTTTCCAATAAGCAAGCAAAAAACGATGATATTGACAATTACGGCAGCATACGATGTTTGGACGAATGACTTCTATCAGAATAATGAAGCATTGGTATATAGTTTTGGGATAATTGTCATTCTGCTTTTGGTCATCATGATAATCATTTCCATCAGCAAGAGCAAAAGGTTGAAGACGTTGCAGCGCATCAATGAGGTTGCCGAAGAATCCAACCAGCTGAAGAATGCTTTCATCGCTAATATGACTCACGAAATTCGTACTCCTTTGAATGCCATTGTAGGCTTTACAACTATGCTTGCCGAAATGGATGATCTGGACAGAGAAACCCGTATGGCTTTTCTGAAGGAGATTAATGATAACAAGGACTCGCTGCTGCAACTGGTCAATGACTTGCTGGACTACTCGAAGATTGAGGCAAATACTCTGGAATATAACGATGGAGAAGTGGATGTAAACGCGCTGATTGATGAAGTCTGTACGACGGAGAATATGCGCTCGCATCCCACGGGCATTCAGGTGGAGTTTGTAGAACGGTTGCCTCAATGCCGTTTGGTGGTGGACCGCGTGCGTTTTGCCCAAGTCATAGGTAACTTGGTGAGGAACGCCTTGAAGTTTACGGAGATGGGCAGTGTGAAAATCGGTTGCAGGAGATTGAGCAACCATAACTTCTATTTTTATGTGGCAGATACAGGCTGTGGTATCGATGAAGTGGGAAGACATGCCATCTTTGAACGGTTTGTGAAGATGAACTACAATATCAAAGGTACGGGGTTGGGGCTTTCCATCACCAAATCTATTGTGGAGCACTATGGGGGAGGTATCGGTGTGGAGTCTAAGAAAGGGGAAGGCTCCACCTTCTATTTCACGTTGCCTGCCGGTATTGAATACAAAGAGTACGGTAAATTTTGATTTGCCAGTCCAAGAAGGCTCAATCAGCCATTTTCTTCAACTTCTTGAAGTGGCGGATTACTTCCAGATAATCGCGGTCGGTGCAGGCATTGAATTTATTCCATAAGTCACCCATTACAACGGCACCACCGAATCCGTAATCCTTAATCTCCAGTATGTTGTCGGGAGTAATGCCTCCCAAAGCCATGACTCTACTGTCTATGACCTTACTTTTTCCTGCTTGCCGCAACTCTTCGGCTGTGAAGCCGGACGTGACTCCGGACTTTGTGATGCAATTATATATCGGGCTTAGGAACAGATAGTCATAGAAATGCTTCTTGTTCTGCACTTCGTCCAGTGAATGGCAGGTGCAACTGATGTGGCCCGAATAGTCGTGGGGCTCTTTGGGATTGCGGGTGTTTAGATGAATCCCCATCAGGCTGAACTCTTCCTGCAGGTAGAAGTGCTCATGGGTAATGATGCGCTTATGGTATTTTTCGGGTATCAGCGTTAAAAGCCGTTCTGAATACATGGCGGGAGTTTCCGGCTTCCTCAGATGTAGAATATCCAGCCCCTCTTCGAATAGTGCCGTGATAATCTTGTCTTCTTCCACAAAAAATGTGGGTGCTGTTACTACGATGAGTTTCATTTCTTTTGTTTAACTTTTAAGTTTAGCAAAGTTAATGAATACTTATGGTAGAAGCCAAAGAATTTCTTTAAAATATGTTAGATGGCTATTTTAAACAAGAAAACGCATTCTTGAACCTTAGTTGCTCAAGAATGCGTCATTAACATGTTTAGTGGAACCTTGTTGCTTATTTCAGTCTTTTACCTACTACATCCCAGTCGATGATGCTCCACAGTTCGTTCACATGGTCGGCACGGCGGTTCTGGTAATCAAGATAGTAGGCATGTTCCCACACGTCGAATCCGAGTAGCGGAACAAGACCGGCGCGTACCGGATTGCTACCGTTGGCTTCTTTGGTGATGTGGAGTTTGCCGTTCTTGTCGGCAGACAACCAAGCCCATCCGGAGCCGAACAAGCCGACAGCTGCCGCGTTGAATTCCTTCTTGAAATTCTCAAAGCTGCCGAAGTCGCGTTTGATGGCTTCTGCCAGCTTGCCGGTAGGCTCGCTGTGGGCAGGCTTCGGAGCAAACTGTAAGAAGTATAATGTGTGGTTCAACACTTGTCCTGCATTGTTGAAGATGGCACCGTCCGGTGCTGTGGCAACAATGGTTACCAGGTCTTTGCCTTCAAATTCCGTTCCCGGAACGAGGTTGTTGAGGTTGTTCACGTAGGTTTGCAGATGTTTACCGTAGTGGTAATCTATGGTTTGCTGACTGATTACAGGTTCCAGTGCATTGTTGGTGTAGGGAAGTTTTGGCATTTCGTAAGTCATAACTGTTATCATTAAAATCGTTAATATTGTATTCATAAGTTTCAATTATTTAATTTTGGAACTTTACTATATAAACACTATAACCTATAGAAATGTTCGTACGTCTCCGAAGCTTTTTTTATCTTTGCCTCCGTAAAAACAAAGGAAGAAAAAATATCATCATTTTAAGATTATACGGATATGCCCGATTATATAGAGGAACTGAACGAAGGACAACGGAACGCGGTGTTATACAATGACGGTCCGTCACTGGTGATAGCCGGTGCCGGTTCGGGAAAGACGCGCGTGCTGACCTACAAGATTGCTTATCTGCTGGAGAATGGCTACCAGCCTTGGAACATTCTGGCATTGACCTTTACCAACAAGGCGGCGCGCGAAATGAAGGAGCGTATAGCCCGTCAGGTGGGACCGGAGAGGGCGCGCCATCTGTGGATGGGAACCTTTCACTCCATGTTCCTGCGCATTCTGCATGTCGAGGCCGGGTATATCGGCTTCACTTCGCAGTTTACCATTTACGATACGGCAGACAGTAAAAGCTTGATACGTTCCATTATCAAGGAAATGGGGCTGGATGAGAAAGTGTACAAGCCGGGGATGGTGCAGGCGCGTATCTCGAATGCCAAGAATCATCTGGTTTCTCCGGCAGGCTATGCCAACAACAAGGAGGCTTACGAAGGAGACCGTGCAGCCAAGGTTCCGGCGCTTCGCGACATCTACCAGAGATATTGGGAGCGTTGCCGGCAGGCAGATGCGATGGACTTCGACGATTTGCTGTTCTACACATTCCTGCTGTTCCGGGACCACCCCGAGGTGTTGGCGCGTTATCAGGACCAGTTCCGTTACATTCTGGTAGATGAGTATCAGGATACCAATTTTACACAGCACAGCATTGTGCTGCAACTTGCCAAGAACCATCAGCATGTCTGTGTGGTGGGGGATGATGCACAGAGTATCTACTCCTTCCGTGGTGCCGATATTGACAATATTCTCTACTTTACGAAAGTATATCCCGATACGAAGGTCTTCAAGCTGGAGCAGAATTACCGTTCCACCCAGACCATTGTCCGCGCGGCCAACAGCCTGATAGAAAAGAACCAGTGGCAGATACGCAAGGAAGTGTTCTCGGAAAAGGAGAAGGGAGAGGCCATTGGTGTGTACCAGGCATACAGTGATGTGGAAGAAGGGGATATTGTGGTGAATAAGATAGCTGAACTGCGGCGTGAAAAGCGCTATGCCTACTCTGATTTTGCGATACTCTACCGTACCAATGCGCAGAGCCGTATCTTTGAGGAAGCCATGCGCAAACGCAGTATGCCTTACCGTATTTACGGAGGCTTATCGTTCTATCAACGCAAGGAAATCAAAGATGTTATTGCTTACTTCCGTCTGATAGTGAATCCCAATGATGAAGAGGCTTTCAAACGTATTATCAATTATCCTGCACGGGGTATCGGAGATACGACAGTGGGAAAAATCATTGCTGCCGCCACCGGGCACAATGTAAGTTTGTGGACCGTGCTTTGTGAGCCGTTGGCGTATGGCTTGAACTTCAATAAAGGTACGGTGGGAAAGTTGCAGGCATTCCGCGAACTTATATCTGCCTTTATCACAGATGCTGCGGAGAAGAATGCCTACGAGATCGGTGCCGACATTATTCGCCAATCGGGCATCATCAATGATGTGTGTCAGGACAACTCTCCCGAGAATCTGAGCCGTAAGGAGAATATAGAGGAGCTGGTGAACGGTATGAGTGATTTTTGTGCCCAACGGCAGGAGGAAGGAAACCCGAACGTGTTGTTGGGTGACTTCCTTTCGGAAGTTTCCCTTCTTACCGACCAGGATTCGGATAAGGATGGGGACGATGAGAAGATAACCTTGATGACTGTACATTCGGCCAAGGGATTGGAGTTCAAGAATGTGTTTGTAGTGGGGATGGAGGAGAATCTTTTTCCCAGCGGCATGGTGGGTGACTCTCCCCGGGCATTGGAGGAAGAACGGCGGCTGTTCTATGTAGCCATCACACGTGCTGAAGAACACTGTTTCCTATCGTATGCAAAGACGCGTTTCCGATATGGCAAGATGGAGTTTGGCGGTCCCAGCCGTTTCCTGAAGGATATAGATATACGTTTCCTGCGTCTGCCTCAGGATGCGGGAATGTTCCGCAGGGTAGAGGAGGAAGCCGCCGCTTTCCGCAGGGAGAACGCCAGAGGTTTTGCGCCTGATAGGGAAGATGCTCCGTATGGAGGAAAAGAGCGTGTGTCTGTACGACCGAAACAGCAGATTATTGCGCCGACCGTTCCACGTAATCTGAAACGGGTGGCGCCTTCTGCAAATACGGCAAGTACATCGCCTTCTGCCGGCGGGTCTGCCAATCGTGTACAGCAGGGACAACTGATAGAGCACGAACGTTTCGGCCTGGGTGAAGTTTTGAAAGTGGAGGGCGAAGGAGACAATGCGAAAGCCACCATCCGCTTCAAGAATGCGGGAGACAAACAACTTTTGCTGCGCTTCGCGCGTTTCAAAGTGCTGTCATAGGATAGTCGCATCTTTTGTCTCACACAAAAACGGGATATTTGTAAGAGGATGATGGTATAAGTGTAGGACCGTGGTATCTTAAAAAAAGACAGTTAGAACGATACATACGGACAATTTAGAATAGTAAATATAGATAGAAGAATGACAAATAAAGACTTTTCCCTTTTCCCTTCTCCCTGCTATATTATGGAAGAAGGATTGCTGAGAAAGAACCTCGCACTGATAAAAAGTGTGGCCGACCGCGCAGGTGTGGAGATAATCCTCGCTTTCAAATCATTTGCCATGTGGCGTTCCTTTCCCATTTTCAGGGAGTATATAGACCACTCTACGGCAAGTTCCGTCTACGAAGCCCGTCTGGCATTGGAGGAGTTCGGAAGTAAGGCACATACGTACTCGCCTGCCTATACCGAGGTCGATTTTCCGGAGATAATGCGGTGCAGCAGCCATATTACTTTCAATTCGCTTTCGCAGTTCCACCGCTTTTATCCGGTAGTGGTGGCGGAGGGAAGCGGCATTTCCTGCGGTATCCGTATCAATCCTGAATACTCTGAGGTGGAAACGGAGCTTTATAATCCCTGCGCACCCGGTACTCGCTTCGGTGTAATGGCCGACCAGCTTCCCGAAGAACTTCCGGCGGGTATTGAAGGTTTTCACTGTCATTGTCACTGCGAGTCTTCTTCCTACGAGCTGGAACACACATTGGAGCACTTGGAAGGAAAATTCTCCCGCTGGTTCTCACAGATTAAGTGGTTGAATTTAGGAGGCGGGCATCTGATGACGCGTAAGGATTATGATGTAGAGCATCTTGTCCGTCTGTTGCAGGGCTTGAAGGGGCGCTATCCACATCTTCAAATCATTCTTGAGCCCGGTTCCGCTTTTACTTGGCAGACCGGTGTGCTGAGCTCGGAGATAGTGGACATCGTGGAAAACCGCGGCATTCGTACCGCCATTCTCAACGTTAGCTTTACGTGCCACATGCCGGATTGTCTGGAGATGCCCTATCAGCCTGCAGTGCGTGGAGCGGAGATGGGCGATGCGGGCCCTTACGTCTATCGCCTTGGAGGAAACTCCTGCTTGAGCGGCGACTATATGGGACTGTGGAGTTTCGACCATGAGCTGCAGATAGGGGAGAGAATCGTCTTTATAGTATGCACCATGCGTAAACTCATTCCCCTGCAAGCCATCTCCGGAATAATAATTCACGAAAAAATCCTTTTTTACATCATATTTGCTGATGCCTTTATATGTACTGACCCAGATATTCCCGTCTTCATCTTCACAAATGCCACAAATCACATTATTAGGCAATCCGTTACAAATTGTGAATTGTCTCAGTTCGCCTGTTTTCTTCGAGAAACAATAAAGACCATTTGTAGTTCCTGCCCAAATGTTTCCAGCATGGTCCTCGGCAAATGCATATCCTATGCAATCGGTTATTAATGTATTCGTTTGTTTATAGTTCAAGAAGCTCTTCGTTTCCGGATTAAAGCAACTCACTCCTTTATAATGTCCTAACCAAACAAGTCCTTCACTGTCGCAAAAAATATAGTTTATCCAGTCGTTTACCAATTCGTCACATTTCAAGTCACCTTTTTCATCTTTGGAGGATTCATAATGCTCCAGTTTTCGAGACTGCAGGTTATACTGATAAAAACCGGAACCAAATACTCCAAAATACAGATTCTTTTTCTTATCTTCAGCAATGGAATACACAATAGGGTTGTTTATCTGTTGGAAATGCTCACATTTCCCTGTAGCTTTATCCAGTATAGCACAGCTGCCGCAGGGTGTGCAAGTCCCAAAAAACGGACGGCAGCTTGTATGCAGGCGCATTTTATGGTATGCTTTTTGCCAAGGAGGTAGAGGAATGGATGCAATCAATTTGATTTTATTTGCGGTGCTTTTTGTGCTGCAGGTGGCGATCCTCATTTTGCTGCTGCGCCGCCGCAGTGGGGATGCAGGACACCAAACGGAGCTGCTGGCGCGGCAGCTGCAAGCCCAGGACAATGAGCGCCGTGCCCAAATAGAGCGGTTGGAAGCGGCAGTGCAGACTCTGCGGGAGGATAACTACCGTCAGCAGGTGAAGCTGCTGGAGCTGGTCCAGAACCAAAGCGACAGCCAAACCCGGCGGTTGGGTGCCTTTATGGCAGAGATGCAAAAGAGCAATGAGCAAAAGCTGGACCAAATGCGTCAAACGGTGGACGAAAAACTGACCGGCACCCTGAACACACGGCTGAATGCCTCGTTCCAGACTGTGTCCCAGCAGCTGGAGAGCGTGTACAAGAGCCTGGGCGAAATGCAAAAGCTGTCCTCCGGGGTAACGGAAAGCGTCAACGGGTTGAATCGGGTGCTTACCAATGTAAAGAGCCGAGGCACCTGGGCGGAGGTGCAGCTGGGCAATATTTTAGACCAGACGGTGCCGGGTATGTATGACACCAATGTGGCCACCAATCCCAAGTATAACGGTCGCGTAGAGTTTGCGGTGCGGACGGCAGCGGGCACGCCTGGCTGCCCATTGATTCCAAATTTCCTATGGAGGATTATGCACGCTTGACCGCAGCGGCTCAGGCTGGGGATCGACAAGGCATGGAAAGCGCCCAAAAGGCGCTGGAGCAGCGGGTGCGTGACGAGGCCAAGCTGGTGCGTCAGTACATTTCTGCTCCGGAGACCACACCCTTTGCGGTGCTGTATTTGGCCACCGAGGGGCTGTATGCGCAGATTTTGGGCAGTCGCAGCGGACTGGCGGAGAAGCTGCAGCAGCAGGGCATTTTGCTGGCCGGTCCCACCACGGTGACAGCGCTGCTTAATGCGCTGGCGATGGGCTTTCGCACCCTGGCCATCAACCGCAAAGCCACGGAAGTGTGGCAGGTGCTGGGCGCTGCTAAAATGCAGTATGAGAAGTTCGGCGACCTGCTGCAAAAGGCACGCAAAAAGGTGGATGAGGCCGGCAAGGTGCTGGACGAGGCGGATCACCGTAACCACATCATTCAAAAGCACCTGCGCCGGGTGGAGACCCTGGACGACCCGACGGCGGCGGAAGCGGTACCGGAATTATTTGACTGAACAAACCCGATAAAAAGGGCGCCTGCTTACAGCAGACGCCCTTTTGCTTTACGCATACGCTTTGATAATTTCCCGTATCATACGAACATTGTCCTTGGTGTGCAGGGCGTTTGGAGCCTTGTATTCCAGCAAACAGCAGGGAATGTTCAGCTTTTTGTGTACCCAACCGATGGCGTAGCCTT
>OHGP01000218.1_pt1 | contig 11227 bp, 16 predicted proteins | sample 1567901 | NCBI WGS metagenome assembly OHGP01 (sample SAMEA3879511, study PRJEB24766) | human gut metagenome | biome: human-associated habitat; feature: feces | place: USA | collected 1985/1987 | reverse complement strand
CTTTTTAAAAGCAGTAAACAGAACGGGCGATGTTCAATACAGTTATCAAAAGCGGGTTGGAAAAGCAACAGAGAATGTCAAGGTTCAAACTATGTGTAACAATGGACAGGAAAATAAACATTGAAGAAGTCAGGGGTTTTCTTGAAGCCTCCAACAAACAGTTTGAGCAGGGAGGAATATACCTTGAACGTGCTCTGTTCAAGCGTGACGATAACGGGGTTCTGACAGGTATCACGCTTTCATACGAGGACAGAACAACATCTGACACACAAGAAACAAGAAAGGAGAAACAAGTATGAAAAACGTGACACGGTGTAAAATAACGCTTTCAAACGGTCAGCGTTATACATTGAGAGACCCGGAAGACATCGGCAGCATTGACAGCAACCGCACGGCATTATTCGTTTTCAATAACGGGCAAATTTACAGAGGATGCACGGACGGAGAGGTTGACGATGACGGGGATTTCTGCCTTTCAAGAAAAGACACGCATCATCGCATAGGGCTTCCCTTTGACCGTCTTCTCGGATGGGCTTACGAAAAGGAGGGCTGACTTATGGGAAACAGCCTGAATGACGTTTGTGACCGTCTTCAAGAAAAGTTGGGTCTCCTTGATGAAGCGGTAAAAGAGTTAAAACTCAGGAATCTTTAGGAATGTCTATCGCTGAGTTTGAACGGGCTATCGAACAAATATCAAGGCTCGGGGCTGAATGTCTGATGGCGCAAGTTATTGAACGCAGCTTGGAATATGAACTGAAAAAAATAAGCCTTGAAGATTATGAAATCTGTTCTGAACCAGCAGAGCGTAACCCCTACCCTCCATATAGGGAACGGCTGCATCCCCGGAAGCACTGGCAACGGAAACCATATTGGCTCAGAACCCGGAGCAACCCGAAGAAAAAGGGCTATCATTAAGTCTGAGAGGCTGAACGCAAATGAAGTGAACTTATTACAGAAAACGGATATTTAATCGAATAAAAAACAAGAAATTATGGGTAATTTTTCAATCAAAGAAGACCTCCTGAAACTGAAAGGGGCGTTCATAACAAACTTCAAAGGGCGCACGGAAACAAAACGCTGTCTTGTCATCCCGGTTGATGACAGCGGGCTTTATGTCGGGGAAAAAGGCGTTTATCTGAACCTGACAGCCATAGAAATGGAGAACCCGCAGTATAAAGAAACACACTGTATCAAACAGTCACTTGACAAGGAGATATACGAAGCCTTATCTGAAGAACAGAGGCAAGCCCTCCCGATTATCGGCGGCATGAGACCGCTTGTGAAGAAAGCCGCCCCACAGATGAATGTCGGTTCAACCTTTGACGGGGCGCAAGCTGTGGAAAATACGGATGACCTGCCATTCTGATAAAATGAGAATAAACACAAACAAAGGGGAGCAATCCCCTTTCTGTTTTCCTCGCCTTTAAACAAGCCCCAAAAATCACGTTAAAACATGAAAGCTGATAAAAGTATCGCAAAAACAAAGAAAAGCCGACAGACAGCGGCAAAACCGCCCCTGCGTGACGTTTTCACGGTTATTTGCAAAACCGATTTGAAAGTAGATTGTGTAAAAGAGTTCAAATTTCACCCCGTCAGGAAGTGGCGGTTTGATTACGCCGTGCCTGAACACAAAATCGCCCTTGAAGTTGAGGGCGGTGTATGGACGGGAGGACGGCATACTTCCCCAAAAGGTTTTCTTGGAGACATTGAGAAGTATAATACGGCTACGCTCATGGGCTGGCGTGTGTTCAGAACAACGCCTGATGACTTGTACAAGAAAAAGACCCTTGATTTGATGAAATCAGCCATTTTGAATGATTTTACCCCTTAAAAAGCCCCTTTTTTGCCTAAAAGTGATTATATTATACTCGCTTTTTCATACTTTTGTGCGTACAATGTAATCACTAATCAAAAAAGAGTATGAAAACAGAAACTATTCATCTTTCACAAATTCAGGTTAACGGGGCGAATCCCCGTACAATCAAGAATGACAAGTTTGAGAAGTTGATTAGGTCTATTCTAATTCTCCCGAAGATGCTTGAACTTCGCCCGATAGTCGTTGACAACACGTTCACGGTTCTTGGCGGGAATATGCGTCTTCGGGCTTTGTCCGCTATCGCTGAAATGTCTCCCGCTGAAATAAATACCCGGCTTGGGGAATGTTCAGGATACGCACAGAAGACAGAAGCAGAACGAGACCTTTTACGCAGTCATTGGGAAAAGTGGCTTGACAGACCGACAGCCCATGTTATCAAGGCTTCTGAACTGACAGACGCAGAACAGCGGGAGTTCATCATCAAAGACAACGTGGGTTATGGAGAGTGGGACATGGACGCTCTCGCTAATGAATGGGACACGGAAGAACTTGTTGATTGGGGCTTAGACCTGTGGGAAGACAAGTCAGAGGGCGAAAGCAGGAACGGTTCTTCTTCCCTGCCGAACAGCGCACCCGAATCATCATTGTTTGACCGCTTTGTCGTACCCCCGTTCTCTATCCTTGACACCCGTAAAGGCTATTGGCAAGACCGCAAGAAGAAGTGGTACGACATCATCGGGGATATGGGAGAAAGCCGTAATGATACGCTTGTGACAAGCCTTGAAATCAAGTACAAAGACCTGTATCAAAGAACCCGTGAACACAGGAAAGAACTTGGTATTTCATTCAAAGAATACATCGAAAAGTACGTTCCAAAAGAAGACCTTGAACGGGAACAGTCGAAAATCGTTGCTCAGGGCGTTTCTATCCTTGACCCCGTTATGGCTGAAATCGTCTGCCGTTGGTTCGGGTTCAAGAACTGTCAGACGTTTGACTGCTTCGCTGGCGATAGCGTCTTTGGCTTTGTTTCAGCTTACCTTGGCAATAGCTTCACGGGCATTGAACTGAGAGAACAGCAAGCGAGCCTGAACAACGAGCGTGTGGCTGATATGACAGCCCGCTACATTTGCGATGACGGTCAGAACGTGGCGAAGCACATCAACCCCGAGAGCCAAGACCTGCTGTTCAGTTGTCCTCCATATTTTGACCTTGAAAAGTATTCAGACCTCCCGAATGACGCAAGCAATCAGGACAGCTATGAAGACTTCATTCAGATATTGAAGAACGCTTTCACGGCGGCTGTCGGCTGTCTGAGAAATAACCGTTTCGCCGTTATCTGTGTGGGCGATGTCCGTGACCGGAAGACGGGCTTTTATTATGACTTCTGCGGCGACATCAAGCGGATATTCAAAGAAGCGGGCGTTCTTCTGTATAATGAAATCATCCTTGTTGAACAAACCGCTTCAACAGCCCTGAGAGCCGCCCGGTATATGGAGACAAGAAAGGTCGCAAAGACGCACCAGCACATTCTCGTGTTCTTCAAAGGCAACCCGAAAGACATAAAGAAAGAATACCCGAAAATTGAGTACACAGAAGAAGACATGGTTCAGTTTAAAGCCACTGAAACTTCTTCTGAGAGTGAAACAACTGAAAATGAATAAGACCATGCAAGCAAAAATCTGGAATCACGCCCAATGGGTCAAAGAGACCGACCCGAAAGCACTGCGGGGAATGTTTGACGAACTTCTCCGTAAAGCGGGTTTCAATGTTCTGAGTTGCACGGAACATCATTTCAGCCCACAAGGTTACACGGCTTTATGGCTGCTTTCCGAGAGCCACTTTGCCGTTCATACGTTTCCTGAGTTCGGGCGAACATACATCGAACTGTCAAGCTGCAACCTTGACTTTTATCTGAACTTTCTTTCAATGACAAAAGAACTATGAGCAAGGCACAGGAAAAGAAAAGAAACCAACTGAAACAAGCCCGTCTCGAAATCGTGGCGGGAATGTACAAGCGGGGTCACAGCCTCAGAAAAATTCAATCAGAAGTCGTGAAGCGGCTTAAACTGTCTTCTTATTCCCTCGCCACGGTTCACAAAGACGTGCAGACGCTTCTTGACGAATGGCGGGAAAACAGAATTGAAGACATGGACGCTGCTCTGACACTTGAACTTGAACGTATTGACGAAACCTGCCGGGAACTATGGGAACAGTGGGAAAAGTCAAAGACTGATTACAACAAAACACAACGCAAGCAGAAAGGCTCTCCCGCCCGTGACAACGAGACGGGGCAGACTTCAATCAGGACGTATCAGACAGAAAGGACGGAAACAGAGGTTATCATGCTCGGAGACCCGTCATATATCGCCGAAATCAGGAAACAACTTGAAGAACGGCGTAAGCTGCTTGGTCTTTACGCTCCCGAAAAGAAATACATCAACGGAAATGTATCTTTCGCCTCTCTGCTGATTGAAAGCGGCTTGTTGGATGAACCCGAAACGCAGGACGAAGCAGAATAACACCGATTGCGCCCGAATGTGGCTCTGAAATCATTCACTCGTATAAAATTACCATTTGAAAACGAAAGCCCGGCACAGGGCGAATCAGCAAAAAATAACTCAATGAAGAAACAGAATAAAGATATTCTCCGCAAGAAAGGTCTTGAACTGATGAACCTATGGCGGGCAGACTGGAACAGGTTTGTCCGTGAAGCCCTCGGAGTGACCCTTGACAAAGAACAGCAAGAAATACTGTCAAGCGTTCAACACAACAGGCGAACATCGGTTGCATCGGGGACAGCCCGAGGAAAAGATTTCGTTGCGGCTTGTGCCGCTATCTGTTTCTTGTATCTCACACCTCGTTGGAGAAAGAACAGTTTGGGGGAAATAGAACTTGTTGAAAACACCAAGGTCGCTTTGACAGCCCCGACAGACCGACAAGTGAAGAACATCATGATGCCTGAGATAAGCCGCCTTTTCAACAGGGCAAAAGCCCGTGGCGTTGAACTTATCGGCAAACTGAACGCTTACGACATAAGAACAAACAATGATGAATGGTTCCTGACGGGTTTCAAGGCTGATGAACACAACCATGAAGCGTGGTCAGGTTTCCACGCCGTTCATACAATGTTCGTCATCACAGAGGCAACAGGTATAGGGGATGACACATTTGCCGCCATTGAGGGAAACCTGCAGGGCGATAGCCGTATTCTGATTGTCTTCAACCCCAATACGACAGTAGGATACGCAGCCAAATCTCAGAAAGGCGACCGTTGGCACAAATACCGTCTGAACAGCCTGACAGCCCCGAATATCGCAAGCAAGAAGATTATTTTTCCCGGTCAGGTTGACTACGATTGGGTGTTGGATAAACTTGAAAATTGGTGTGAGAAAATATCCCCCGATGAAATCATATCAGAAATGGATGACTTTGAGTTCGAGGGGCAATGGTATCGCCCGGAAGACCTGTTCAGAAAGAAAGTCCTCGGTCTGTTCCCGAAAGTCGATGAAGACACGCTTATTCCCCGTCAATGGCTTGAAGAAGCGCACGAACGTTGGAAACAAGCAAAAGGGCGTGAACCGCTTCGGGCTGACCTCAATATTCTCGGTGTTGACGTGGCGGGCATGGGGCGTGACGCAACGTGTTATGTTCTTCGCCGTGACAACTGGGTGGCTTCCTTTGACACACACAATTCAGGCGGTGTGGCAGACCACATGAAAGTAGCTGGGAAAATCATGGTTGCCCGCCGACAGAACATCGGTCTTTACGTCAGTATTGACACAATCGGCGAAGGTGCGGGCGTTTATAGCCGCTGCGTTGAACTTGAAGACGAACCCCATTATATCCTGAGTTGCAAGTATTCAGAGAGCGCAAAGACCCCTAACGGGCGTGAACTGAGTGACATCACGGGGCAAAACAAGTTCTTCAATATGCGTGCTTATCTGTTTTGGGCTGTCCGTGATTGGCTGAACCCAAGAAACAACACGGGAGCCATGCTGCCGCCGGATGACAAGTTTGACGAAGAAGCCACGGAAATAAAGTTCTCGGTAAAGTCAAACGGCAAACTTTATATTGAACCGAAAGAAGACATCAAAGAACGCCTCGGGCGAAGCCCTGATAAGTTTGACGCTTTGGCTAACACGTTCTATCCCGTTCGGTATGCGAAACCTATCAACGTGAACAGAATTGCGAAAATGATACGGAGATAACAAACAGAATGTTCAATTCAAAAAATATCAAACAATGACAATCGAAGAAATTTTAAATTCAGACATGACGGCAGAACAGAAGATTGCCGCCCTGAGTGAAAAGACCGTGAACGTCCCTGTTTGGGGCGGCAGAAAAGGGCTTGAAATGGAGTATAACCCGAAGTTTCATCCCATTATGGATAGACAGAAATACCCCGACATCGTGAACGAAGACGGGATTCAGCCCGTGACCCGCATTGCGCTCGGCTTTCAGAAACTCGCATCAAAGAGAATGACAGAACTGGTTACGGCTATACCTGTCAAACGTGTGTTCAAGCCTGAGAACGACAAACAGAAAGAAGTGGCGACATTCATCACAAGCGTCCTCGACAAGAACCGCATCGACAGCGTTGACATAGACCGTGTGAACAGGTTCTTTGCCGGCTGCGAGATTATGACGTTATGGTACGCCCTTGAACAGAACAACACGCTTTACGGAAGAAAAAGCCCCCTGAAAATCCGTTGTCGCACGTTCTCCCCCATGCTCGGCGATGACCTATACCCCCTTTTCGATGAATACGGCGACATGATAGCAATGTCAGTCGGCTATCAAAGGAAGAAAGGGAGAAAGACCGTGAAGTTCTTTGACGCATACACGGCAAACAAGCACATCAAATGGTCTTCTGAAAGCGGTTCATGGCAGGAGATTGAGAATGAAGATATAACGCTTTTGAAAATCCCCGCAATTTACGCCTGCCGTCCTTTCCCGATTTGGGAATTCACGTCAGATACAGTTTACGAAATTGAATGGTCTTTGAGCCGTAACGGTAATTACATCCGTGAGAACTCAAAGCCACTGTTCTGTGTCTTCGCTGATGAAGCGATAAGCTACGGCGATGAAAAAAGCCCTGATAAGGAAGCCCGTGCCGTCATGCAATACCCGAAAGGCTCAACAGCGCAGTATGTCACTTGGCAACAAGCCGTTGAGAACCTGAAATTCCACGTCTCAGAGTTGAGAAACCTCTATTTCACAATGCTTCAACTCCCTGATTGGTCTTACGAGAAGATGTCGCAAGTCGCCTTGTCAGGAGAGAGCCGGAAACAACTGTTCATTGACGCACAACTGAAAGTCAACGATGAAAAAGGACCGCTGATTGAGTTCTTCGACCGTGAAATAAACGTTATCAAGGCTTACGCAAAGATTGTCTTCGGGGAAAGCTACGCCGCCGACATTGACGCTCTGAAAGCTGAAATCATCATTACCCCGTTCACAATATCGGATGAAAAGGATGACATCAACAACTTGATGACAGCCAACGGTGGCAAGCCTCTTATGTCTCAGCGTGAATCCATTGAGCGTTACGGGCAATCTGATGACGTTGACAAGACGCTGAAAGAAATCAAGGAAGAAGAAATGTATGACAGCCTTGAAATGACTGAATAACAAGAAAGGGGGAAATTATGGCTATATCAAGAAGAAGACAACCGCCAAAGACCAAAGAACAACCGAAATTTCAATGCCGTGACTGCGGGCACAGCTATGATTGGCATGAGATAGGCGCAAACGGGAAACCATTCATGTGCCGTTGCCCGTTCTACACGGACGGAAAGTTCTGTCGCTTTCTTTCAGACCCTCAGTGCGAACACTTCATCAAACGGGAGGTAAACAATGGCAAGGCTGAATAAATGGGAACGTCAACACTTGAAAGACCTGTCAGCCCTTGACAAGCGCATAGAACAGATTTACGAGGCTGCTGTCAAGGAAGCCGCACGTATCGGTGCGACCATAAGCGATTTTAACCCCGACAGGCTTTTTTCTTTCAGCGACTATCCAATTACACGCAAAAGAATAGAAAAGCTGTTGTCGGGGCTAAAAAGCGGGTTGTCGGCGGCGATAGTCAACGGCATAAACTCCGCTTGGTCTCTATCAAACAACAAGAACAACGAACTCGCCCGTCGGGTCTTCGGGGATAACGTGGGAAAACTCTCTCAGGCTCAATACCGCCGTTATTTCTCCACGAACGATGAAGCCCGTGAAGCGTTCATTCAGAGAAAGACAAACGGGCTGAAGCTATCAGACCGTGTATGGAACTATACGAACCAGTTCAAGGAGGAAATAGAACTCGGGCTTGATGTCAGTTTGAGAAACGGCGTATCTGCCGAGGACATGACAAAAGAACTGCGTCAATACCTGAAATTTCCCGACAAACTGTTCAGACGTGTCAAGGATGAACACGGGGTTTTGCAGTTATCCAAGCGGGCGGCGGCTTTTCATCCCGGTCAAGGCGTTTACCGTTCTTCATTCAAGAACACTCGCCGCCTCGCCGCCACAGAAACGAACATCGCTTATCGAACGGCAGACTATACCCGCTGGCAAGACCTTGATTTCGTTGTCGGAATTGAAATCAAGCTGAGTAATAACCACACTTTGAACGGCGTTGCGTTCAGGGACATTTGCGATGAACTGAAAGGGCTTTACCCGAAAACGTTCAAGTTCACGGGATGGCATCCACATTGCCGCTGTCATGCTGAAACAGTCTTGAAGACTGAGGAAGAAATGGCAGAGGACAACCGCCGTATTATGGCGGGAGAAGAACCCGTTCAAGGGAGCAAGAACGAGGTCAAAGATGTACCCGATAATTTCAAACAATGGCTTGCTGATAATGAAGACCGGGCAAAACGTATGTCATCTGTTCCGTACTTCATTCGTGATAACGTGAAGTTTATTCCTGAAAGGTTCATTCAGAACATGGGAACACTGAAAGGCGGTCAAGATGCGGGGCTTATTGAGAACCTGAAAGAAGCCTTTCTGAAACTCAAAGACCCGAACTATATCACGGGCAAAGAGGTTCAGAACACGATTAAGACCTTTGCCCAGAACAACCCCGATTTATTCCTCGGTGGGTTGACTGATGTCGTGATAACACGGGCTAAAGGCGTAAGTTTCTTTATGGCAAACTCCCGGTCTTATCTGAACTCCACAGGGGCTTATAACATGGCGGGGAACACAATCAAGATTGCCAACCGGGAATTTAAGCTTGTCAGCGGCGAGATATTCAACCCGCTTGAAGAAGTCAAGGGGGCTTTAAAAGCCATATCCACGGGTATTGATATGACATTCAAACAAGAATACGCCCTTGAAAGCCTATGGCATGAAATACGCCATGCGCAAGCTATCGGTTGGAAAAATTTGAGAAATAAAACTGATTTAAGAAGCCGTTCAATGGAAACTATCAATCAGTTCTGCGCACGTCATTCATACCGTGACTTTGTGAAAAGCCTTGGAGGGAAGGCGGTCAACACTAAAGAAATCATTGAACGGGGTTATGGTTATGGGCGTTTCGTTTCTAATTTTCAAAACCTATTGAAGCATACAAACGTCACACAAGCAGAAGCGCACGCCCATTTCAAAGACATCATTCTGAAAACCCCGTATGAAGAAATCCACGAGGAAATCGTGAAGTTTGTTCAAGCGAAAAGTAAATATGACTTGAAAACAGCAAAAGAACTTGTTAAAAATCTCAGAATGTCTTCAAGTGAATTTGCAGAAACACTAAGAGGAATCAAGGGTGCGTAACCGTCCGATAAAAATCCAACTTCATATCAAGCGGAAGTTTATCAGCGTACCTTGCCATCCTGTCATTATCCCCTCGGGTATGAAAAAGGGTGGCAAGGTCTAAATTTGCAGTATCTTCCCCCACAATAGCCAAATAACGCTCCTTGTCAGATATTCCGATGTCTTCACGCTCTTTGTCTGTTATGTTATAATCAAAAACTGTTTCCATACTCTGATTGGTTAAGTTATTTTCTCCGAATTTGACGTATAAACGCTTTACTTTCCAAATTGGTGTAAGTCTTCACGTTCTGAATTATCGCCCGGCATTCGGGCGCAATCGCAACGCCACTAAAGAACGGCGGCAATTTTGCGGATATTATCCAAACGCTGCATGAAAGATTTGTCTTTTTGAGCGATACGCACATTGTATCTCATTTGAAGACGCATCAACGGTTCAGCTTCAACCCCCAGCGCAGCCTCAAACATCATCGCTGTTTTTTCAGTGACAGGTCGGCGGGCGTTCAATATCTCATTCAGAACAGAATAGCCTATGCCCATCCGTTCTGCCAACTTGCGTTGAGAAATCCCCCTGTATTCGATTTCTTCTTTCAAGATTTCCCCCGGATGCGTGGGAAACGCAGGTTCAAGATTGTTAGCAATCATTTTAGGGTCAACTCCCGGTATTGTTATCATAATCAATCATTTATAATGGTTTGACAAATCTGTAATATTACATATCGTGGCAACGGTTTCCCCGTCTTTGGTATGTTCCTCGAATTCAATGCGATATTGGTCATTCACTCTCACAGAAGAAAGACCCGCTTTATCGTCTTTCAATTTCTCGTAATTCAATGCGTTGTATCGCATCAACCCCAAGACATTTGAAGTGTCCCTCATCAAATCTATCACACGAATATATTTCCGTATAATTTGAGGCTGAAAACGGTGTTTCTTATCCGTTCGCCCGGTATTATACATTTCCCGAAGATATTCTTCATTGAAGATTATTTCCATATTCAGTTCTTTTTCTGCAGCAAAGATAAGTTCTTTTTCTGAGAGTTCGCAAAAAAAACGAATATTTTTTTTTGAAAGCCTCAAACGGGTAAACCGAATAACATGATTACACCATAATCACAAACACCCTCAATTTGCCCGTTTTTAGCCCCGCTATTGAATTTTCACAGTCAATCTTGTATAAGTTATAAGCCTACTTAAAATCACGTCTTAAATCGGCTTATTTGGGCTTGTCTTCATCATCAACCTGTGAACGGGCTTTTTTGCGCCTTACTGTGAACCGCCTCCTGAGTTATCAGGCAACGTTTCCCGTCATACGGCGTACCGTCAGGTAGACCGATGTTGTACAAGCGGTTGACCCGACAGCCGATTTGTTCTGCCGTGAAGACATCATAAATCGCCGCAAGTGACGTGAAGAAGAACTCTGTTCTTTCGTCATCGTTCAATGGCGGTTCTTTGAACTGAACCCGGTAAATCGTCTTTTGCTCTTTCGCCATAGTCTTTTTCTGTTTAACGCCCCAAACCTTGTGTCAGGCGAACCCCTCCAAAAAACGGCGTGTGCGCCTGACCCGTCAGGGTCTTTTTTTATACTACGTTAGTGGAAAATCCAGTGTAAGCTGCCCCCTAAAACCAAGCGATTCTGCCCCCTTGTGC
>OHGP01000211.1_pt1 | contig 11414 bp, 10 predicted proteins | sample 1567901 | NCBI WGS metagenome assembly OHGP01 (sample SAMEA3879511, study PRJEB24766) | human gut metagenome | biome: human-associated habitat; feature: feces | place: USA | collected 1985/1987 | reverse complement strand
TTGGGAAAGTATCAGGTGCATTATCATTATGGAAGGAGCGATTAAATGACATTAGAAGAAAGCCGGGAAATTATACCCTTAATGGAGTCCATGATTGGGCAAATCGAAGAACAGCAGACCTTAATGGCAGAAATGATTCTGGAAATGCAGAACCGGGACACCCAACTCTCTCTTATGCAGGAACAGAATCAGAAATTGCAAAAATTAAACAGCGAGTTATCCGAGCTGCTCAACATTTTGCCAAATACCGAGGAACTACTTTCCAAGATGGAAGAACAGAAAACGAAGATAGAACTTTTGGAAAACGAAAATCAGCAATGGCAGATATTGGCACAGAAGCTGAACAGCGAAAACAGTTTATTACTGAAACAGAACACCGAATTGCTGAACTGGAACAGCAGGTAGAGAAAGGACGTGATATAGATGAACGAATCCAGAGAATTAAAGAACGCCGAACAGTTGGAAGAACTTCTGCTCTTGACCGAGGAGATACAAGAAGAGTTGGAACAGAAAGACCAGCTTATCGTGGAACTGAAGACGCAGCTCAACGAATCTCTGACCTTGAACGAGAAATTAAACAAAGAGAACAGAGCCGGGAATATTCAAGCATTAAAGAACGACTTGAAGCTGGCAGACAGAGCATTGCGGAGCGAGAAAGAGAAGCTGCGAAGCGCAAACGTCACGATAGAGGAATGTCAAGATAAAATACGATGCTTAACACAACAACGGGATTATGCCCGGACACATCAGAAAATCGTAGAGATACCGGTAGAAAAGCCGGTACTCTATAAAAAATGCGAAGCCTGTGACCGGACAGCCTATCAGAATGCAAAAGCAAGATACGAAACACAAAAAGAGCAACTTGCAGGACAATATAAAGCAAAAACTTTCATGCAGCAGTTGGAAAGGATCGAATAAAGACAGTAAGATGATGGCAGGATTCAGGCCCGTAATCTTCCCCATGACACGCGGTACGATGAATCCGTCTTGAATGGCTTGTACTATGATGAATACCGCAAGGGCCGATGCAATGATAATCCAGAAGTTTCCTCCCGTATCCGCTGCTTTCAGTATGGCCAGCACGATGGTAGGTATAAAGCCGATAATCTGCAAATAAGGTACTAGGTTTAAAGCGCCGATGAATAAGCCGAGTCCAATGGCCAGTGGGAAATCAATAATCAGAAAGCCTATACTGAACAGAATACCGACACACAATGCCACGAATGCTTGTCCGCGGAAGTATCTGTTCATGCCGTCTTTCACATCGTTCATTACATTGATTACGAAGGGCCGGTATTTCTGTGGTACCAGGTGGGTCCACCCTTCGGAAATGCTTTCGTAATCCAGCAATATGAAAACTATATAGAGAAGAATGAGGAAGAAAGTGAAGAAACTGAACAGCAGATTGACGGATTCTGACAACAAGGACCAGAGCCGGGGAACGGTTTCCTTGATGGCGTTCAGCATATTCTCTTCCTTGAACAATTGGGTGACAAACTGGGTGTCTATGTTCTCACGAAGGAATTCAGAGAGTGTTTTGGGCACATTGCCGTCGTGGGTTCCGTTGGAAAAGTAGTCTATTACCAAATCTTTTACCCTGACGAATTCGTCCATCATGGGAGGCACAAGCAGATAGAAGGCGGTTCCTCCTACAATCAGAATACTGAATAAGGCGCAGAAGATGGATATGACCCGGTTCTTGAGCCTTAATCTGTACTGGAAGAAGGTGACCAGGGGGTATATCAGATAGGCAATGAGCCATGCGATGAAGAATGGCAGCAATACGCCGCTTAGACGCTTGAAGAGCATAAGGATGCCGATAATGATGACACCGAGTATGACACCGCGGATAAAACTGTCGAATGTAATCTTTTTGCGTTCCATAATGCTCTGTTTTTTGTATTCGTTAATGACCGCTTTCCTTTTGGTCGGCTTGGATGGCTTGCTGATAGCACTCTCGGCATAGCGGTTCGTACTCTTCGGTTTCTCCCAGCAGTACTTGTTTGTCGTTCTTGACGGTACGGTGGGAGAACGAGGCAAGTTGGCCACATTTCACACAGATGGCATGTACTTTGGAAACTTCGTCTGCAATGGCACACAGTCCCGGCATAGGGCCGAATGGAATACCGCGGAAGTCCATATCCAGTCCGGCTACAATGACGCGTATACCATTGTTGGCAAGCTGGTTGCATACATCAATCAGGCCGCTGTCAAAGAACTGGGCTTCGTCAATGCCCACTACATCTATCTCTGAAGTGAAGAGCAGAATGCTGGCAGACGAGTCGATGGGAGTGGAGGCTATGGAATGACTGTCATGCGATACGACATCGGCTTCGGAATAACGGGTGTCTATGGCAGGCTTGAATATCTCTACGCGTTGTTTGGCAAATTTTGCCCGTTTCAGTCTCCTTATCAGCTCTTCGGTTTTGCCGGAGAACATGGAACCGCAAATGACCTCAATTCTTCCCCTGCGTTTGGTTTCCTGTATATGATCTTCTGAAAATAATACCATGTTTTCGAGTGTTATATTTAAGCGCAAAAGTAACACTTTTGTTTGCTTTCCGATATTTTTTCATTATTTATTTCTACATTTGTAGCGTTAACACGGACTGTGTAAAGGATATGCAAACCCTATTAAACGACATAGAATTAGATATTCAGGAATTGAAATGTTTGATGCAGGCCATTTCAAGTGATGCCAATCCGACATTGAAGATTGTGGCAAAACGGAATATCCAGCAGATGAAGGCACGCTTGGAGGCGTTGCAAGAACTGCTTGAGGAGGCGCCAACGGCTGTTGTGTCGCCCCTGGAGGAACCCCCTGCTGTTACTACTCCTTTGACCGAATCGGTTTCTCCGGTCGAATCGGTTATTCCTGATACAGTGAAGATGGTATGTGAGGAACCGGAAACAGTTCCTATTTTGGCAGAACGCATCAAGCCTGCCAAGGATTTGAAACATGCCATCAGTCTGAACGATTCATTCCGTTTTGTCCGCGAACTGTTCGCAGGCGATGCTGCACGGATGAATGAAGTGGTACGACGTTTGGGTGAGGCTCCTTCTTTGGACAAGGCTATGGATATTTTTGCTTCGGAAGTGCACCCGGATGAAGAAAATGAAGCCGCCGTCGATTTTATGGAACTCCTCAAAAAATATTTCAGCTAAACAACCGATAAGTATGGGAAAACTTTATGTAGTGCCTACCCCGGTAGGAAATTTGGAAGATATGACATTCCGTGCTATCCGGATTCTGAAAGAAGTGGATTTGATACTTGCTGAGGATACACGTACCTCCGGCATATTGCTGAAACACTTCGAAATAAAGAATGCGATGCAATCTCACCATAAATTTAATGAACATAAAACGGTTGAAAGTGTTGTTAATAGAATAAAGGGGGGAGAAACTGTAGCTTTGATTTCGGATGCAGGTACGCCGGGTATATCCGACCCGGGCTTTCTGGTAGTCAGAGAGTGTGTGCGTAACGGCATCGAAGTGCAATGCCTGCCGGGAGCGACAGCTTTTGTACCGGCATTGGTGGCTTCCGGACTGCCGAATGAGAAGTTCTGTTTTGAAGGTTTCCTTCCACAGAAGAAAGGAAGGATGACCCGTCTGAAGGCATTGGCCGAGGAGTGTCGTACCATGGTGTTCTATGAGTCTCCCCACAGATTGGTAAAAGCTTTGACGCAGTTTGCCGAACATTTCGGTGCCGAACGTCAGGCTTCTGTTTCGCGGGAAATCTCAAAGATGCACGAAGAAACGGTGCGTGGAACGCTTACAGAATTGATTGAACATTTCACGGCGAACGAACCGCGCGGTGAAATTGTGATTGTAGTAACAGGAATAGACGATTAAATAACTTCATTAACCAAACGTAAAACGAAAGCGTATGAAAAAGTTAGCAGTTTTAATTGTATGCGCGGCTGTAATGGCTTCGTGTGACAGCTTCTCTGGTGGCAGTAAGAACCAGCTGAAAGCTGAAAATGATTCTTTATTGATGGAACTGACTCAGCGTAATGCTGAATTGGACGAGATGATGGGCACTTTCAATGATATTTCAGAGGGATTTCGCCAGATTAATGCAGCAGAGAGCCGTGTGGATTTGCAGCGTGGTGCTGTGGCAGAAGGCTCTTTGAATGCCAAGCAGCAGATTGCGTCGGATATTGAGTTTATCCGTAAGCAGATGGAAGAGAACAAGGAACAGATTGCCAAATTACAGTCCATGCTGAAGAATAGTAAGAATAACTCTGCCCAGTTGAAGAGGGCTGTGGAGTCCCTGACTCAGGAGTTGGTGGCAAAGACCCAGCGTATCGAGGAATTGCAGGCTGAGCTGGCTTCCAAGAATATCCGTATCCAGGAACTGGATGCTGCCGTAACCGGTTTGTCTACTGAGAAAGAAGAATTGACTGCCGAAAATGAGGCGAAGGCTCAAACCGTTGCCGAACAAGATAAGGCACTCAATACGGCTTGGTTTGTATTTGGTACGAAGAAAGAGTTGAAGGACCAGAAGATATTGACAAATACCGGACTTTTCAAAAAAGGCCAGGTGCTGAAAGATTCTGATATCAACAAGGACTACTTTACACAAGTGGATATCCGTACGACAAAAGAGATTAAACTATACTCTAAAGATGCTGATATCTTGACTACTCATCCCGCTGGTTCTTATGCGTTGGAGAAAGATGATAAAGGACAGCTGACTTTGAAGATTACAAATCCGAAAGACTTCTGGAGTGTGTCCAAGTATTTGGTAATCCAGGTAAAATAACACTGTTATAGACTGATACAGAACGGACGCAGATTATTGGAATTGATAATCTGCGTCTATTTTTATATATCTCTTTCCTTTAAATTATGGCATCCCAATATAAGAACCTGTTTTTTGACCTGGACGATACGCTTTGGGCATTTTCCCTTAATGCACGCGATACATTCGAAGAGATGTATCACAAGTATGATTATGACCGTTTCTTTCGTTCTTTCCAGCATTTTTATACGCTTTATCAGCATCGTAATGTAGAGCTGTGGGAAGAATACGGCAGAGGGCAGGTCAGTAAGGAAGAGTTGAACCGCCAGCGTTTTCTATATCCTCTGGAGGCAGTAGGGGCGGGGGATACTGCTTTGGCCGAGGCTTTTTCTGATGATTTCTTTTCGGTCATTCCCACAAAAAGTCGGCTGATGCCGCATGCGTATGAGGTACTGGAATATTTGGCAGAGAAATACAACCTCTATATCCTTTCCAATGGTTTCCAAGAGCTGCAATGTCATAAGATGCGTTCGGCGGGTATCGACCGCTTTTTTAAGAAGATTGTTCTCTCTGATGACATCGGTGTCTTGAAGCCCTGGCCCGAAATCTTTCATTTTGCACTTTCTGCCACACAATCCGAAGTGCGTGATTCTTTGATGATAGGCGATAGTTGGGAGAATGATGTGGCAGGAGCCAAAGGAGTGGGCATGCACCAAGTGTTTTATAATGTAACAGGGAAGGAAGAACTGCCTTTCCAACCGACTTATCATATCAGTAATCTGAAAGAATTGATGCAGATTTTGTGACATTGAAATTTTTAGTTGTACTTTTGTCTGCAGAAACGTATATTATACAGCTATGGACACAATCTTACCTTTCGCTTTACTTTGTTTTACCTCCTTCTTTACGTTGACAAACCCTCTCGGCACCATGCCGGTGTTTTTGACCATGACGCATGGAATGACAGACCGTGAACGGCAGTCGGTAGTATCGCGCGCCACTTTGGTTGCCTTTATAACAATTATGGTCTTTACGTTTGCAGGGCAGTTCCTCTTTAAGTTCTTCGGTATCTCTACCAATGGTTTCCGTATTGCCGGTGGAGTTATTATCTTTAAGATTGGCTTCGATATGCTGCAAGCCCGTTATACCCCAATGAAGCTGAAAGACGAGGAAATCAAGACTTATGCCGATGATATTTCCATTACTCCTCTTGGAATTCCGATGCTTTGTGGTCCTGGTGCCATAGCCAATGCCATTGTGCTGATGCAGGATGCCCATACCATTCAGATGAAAGGAGTTCTTATAGGAATGATTGCCTTTATTTATCTGATTACCTTCTTCATATTGCGTGCTTCCACGCGGTTGGTCAAAATCCTGGGTGAGACGGGAAACAATGTGATGATGCGCCTGATGGGACTTATCCTGATGGTTATTGCCGTTGAGTGTTTTGTCAGCGGAGTGAAACCGATATTGGTGGATATATTGAAAGAAGGAGGCATACCATCACTGGCACACCTCCTCTAAACACTTTATTTATAAAAACACATTGGGAAAATTCCCAAGTTTCTTTAGGCTACTATTGATTAATAGCCTGGATTTTGTTCTATGTTCGGATTGGCATTGATTTCACCGACGGGAATCAACGGGAGCGCTTTCTTGGAGTCGCGGTTGAATGTACGCGCTTCTTCGCTCAATACGTCGTGCCATCCTCTGGCATTAACGTCCGTGTAGCGTGTAACAGTTTCACCTCGGCGCATAACATCGAAATAGCGCTGTCCCTCACCTACAAGTTCCTTGCGGCGTTCAATGTAGATGCGGTCTAATGTGATATTTCCGCTGGTTACTTGTTTGCTTTCATCCGTTGTGCGGTTGGAGATGATATCGTTCAGCAAGTTGGCAGCCTTGTTCTTGTCTCCGGCTTGGAAAGCTGCTTCTGCTGCTGACAAGTAAACTTCTGACAAGCGTAGCAATGGGACATTGGAGTAACGCACATCTCCGTTTACAGCTGGCATTTTGTTGATGTAAACTTTGCGCTTGTCAAATCCTCCTGCTGCCGCTGCCAATAATATGTCGTTACGGATGTCTGCCGGGTCGGATGTAAGCATGTCAGAGAAGTCTTTTGTGACAATTACATCTCCATATCCGGGAGAAGCGCCAGCCTTGTCGGCATATAAATAGGCAATACCTTCACGGTCTGTCCAGTCAGTATTGTTGTTGATGGAAATCTCGAACATGATTTCTTTTGAATGATTGGCATCACTTTTGCTCCATGCTGCAACATATTCTGACGGTTCCCAAAGTTTGTAAGACGAGTTTGATATGATGTCTTCTGCTACGAATAAAGCCTTGCTCCATTCGCCTTTTGTCATATATACACGTACCTGCAAGGCTTTGGCAGCCCAAAGGTTGACATAACCCACTTCATTGGTTTTGGGCAGTGCATTTGAGTTGATTGCATCTGTCAAATCTTTTTCAATACTCTCATAACATTGAGCTACCGTGCTGCGGCTTGGCTTTTCTGTCGATTCTAGTGGGGAGGTAGCGATGGGCACACCGAGTGAGCTGCCTTGATCTACCGTATAAGGTTTACCGTAGATACGTGTAAGGTCAAACAGTGCCATGGCGCGCAGAACTTTTGCTTCTGCATCATATTGGTCAATAGTGGCTTTTGCCTCTGCCGCATCGGTCAGGTTGCCACTTTCTGCTGCCTGAATCAGACGGTTGGCGCGTGCAATGACTACATAAGGCATCTGCCATACGGCTGTTGAGGTGGTGAAATTGTCTGCAGTTGTATATTCCATATAGTAGTAGAAGTTTGCTCTTCCACTTCCACCGTTATATTCATATTGGATATCTTCCCCTCTCATGTCACCGTATACGAACATGAGGCGTCCATAATAATTAATCAGGCTACTGTTACCTTTAACGGCAGCATAAAGTCCCGTCCGCACATTGGCCAAATCATCGCTGTTCTTGATTGCGGTTTCAGCATCTATTCCGTCTGCGGGTGACTGATCCAGCCAACTGTTGAGGCATGATGAAGTGCTGACTGCCATAGCTGCGCAAAGCGTTGCTGTGTATAATGTCTTTAATATTTTCATTTTCGTATCTTTATTAGTTAGAAATTCAATTCTATTCCGAATGTATATGTTCTCAATGCCGGAGTCTCAAATGTGCATAGTCCGTCTACACGCATTTCCGGATCTACAAATAAGTCTTTAGATTTCCATGTAAGCAGGTTGGACCCCGAGAAGTAAATTCTTGCCTTGCTAAGTCCAAGCTTGTTGATATAGTTTTGCGGAATGCTTACACCTAATGTGAGGTTCTTCAGACGTAGATAATCAGTAGGCATCAGCCAGCGTGAAGACAGTGAAGCTACGCTTCCATATTCAAATTTAGGCAATGTGGCATTCGTGTCGCCCGGGCCGGTCCACATCTTTGAGATGTCATAGTATGTCGGTACGGCACCACCGTATAGATGTGAACCGCCATTGGAGTGCTGCCAAGTGGAGTAGTCAAAAGCATCACCACCCAATGAATAAGTGAAAGTGAAGCCCAAGTCGATAAACTTCCATTTGAGGTTGTTGGTAAGACCGCCTTCTATACTAGCCTGATGCCTGCCTACAATAGTTTTGTTGGCTTCAGAGATATTTGTAGTTGTCTTGCGGGCATTCTCTGTTCCGTCATTCAGATAGAACATTTCTTTACCGGTCTCGGCGTCGACTCCGGCGTATTCATAAACATAGTATGAATAGTAAGGTTCGCCTACACGGTGAATCAGCGGTCCTGATACGATTTCATTCTGCTGGCCATCCAATTTGGTCAGTTTGTTGCTGTTGTGTGCCATGTTCAGAGAAGTGGTCCACGTGAAATCCTTGTTTCTGAAATTGGTTGATGTAATGGTCAACTCAAAACCGGAGTTCTTCAGTGAACCGATGTTTTGCGGGGTGGTATACCCATAATTGCCATCATAATATCCGCCGACTTGTGATACGGGGAGGTCGTATATAAGGTCACTGGTTTTACGCTGATAGTAGTCGAATGTTACAGAGATACGGTCGATGAATGAAAGGTCGAGACCGATATTCCATGTTTTGTTCTTTTCCCATTTCAGGTCCGGGTTTGCAATTCCGACGATTGACATTCCTGACTGTCCATTGTATATGATTCCGTATTTATAAAGATTCATATAAGCGTAATAGTCTGATGGTTGCGTTCCGTTTACACCGTATGACACACGGAGCTTTCCATCTGTCAATACACTCTTGACAGGATTCAGGAAACTTTCGTCTATGAATCTCCATGCTCCGGAAACCGACCAGAAACTTCCCCAACGGTTTTCTCTTGCCAGACGTGAACTTCCGTCGGTACGATAGCTGAGACCGAGATAATATCTGTCTGCGTAGTTATAATTGGCACGTCCGAGGAACGAAGTCATGCGATAGCTCTGTCTGTTGGTTTCGGCACTTGTTGAACCGGCATTTGTCAATTCGTACAAATCACCCGGATAGTCTTGGCCTGCCATGTAGTTGAAAGCATATTCCGTATCTTGTGTTTCAAAACCAAGCAGGGCGTCAATATTGTGCAGACCGAAAGAGTTGATGTAAGAGAGCTGGGTTTGTGTATTCAGCTGGTCATTACGATTGACGATACGCTGCATGACACCACCGGGGGCACCATTGTTTGAGTGTCTGTCCCAAAGAACGTCATTGGTTCCTTGTGCGTAATCATAAGCAATCTTTTCACTTAAATTTAACTTGTCCCAAATATTGTAGGTCAACTTGATTGTATTGAATGCCTTCATCAAGGTATAAACATCAGAACTGTGTTCTCTTTCATACAAGGGATTGACTCCAAATACGCCGCAACCATTGTTTAATGTGCCGTCTTCATTATAAGGGGTTGATGAGGGGCTCTGGAAGAATGCGTAATTGGCCACAGGCCCATCATAGGAGGTAGCTTCATTAGTTTTGTTTTGTCTTACTTTTGAGAATTGGCTTGTAACCTGAACTTCAAAGTCTCCAAACTTATGAGTGAGGTTTGCATTACCAGTGAAACGTTCCAGACCTTGTTTGTAAATGATACCTTCCTGATTGGTATAAGCAGCTGAGGTGTAGAACTTGGTACGGTCGTTACCGCCAGATACGCTCAACTGGTAGTTCTGATGAGAACCGTTACGGAAAAGCAGGTCTTTCCAATCCGTCCATCCGGTTGAGGGTTTTGAAGCAAAGTCCTCGATGTTCTGGTCTGCAAAAGTTGCGGCATCTGCATCGGACATGTTTCCGGTGTATAACCCGTAATTCTTGAGACCGGTCCATAAGAGTTCGCGGCGCGAGTCACCGTCGAGCATAGGACGATAATCTATTGCCATGTTTGAGAAACCCCAGTCGGAACGGAAACTTACATTTGTTTTGCCTTGTTTTCCGCTTTTCGTCGTAATGACCACAACACCGTTAGCAGCACGCGAGCCGTAAAGAGAGGCAGCAGCCGCATCTTTGATAACTGTGATAGACTCGATGTCATTGGTATTGAGTGAAGACAAAATATCAGTTCCTGCATCACTATAAGTGAACTCGGATAAGTCTCCACTTGTGACCGGTGTTCCGTCAATAACATAAAGCGGATTGTTTCCGGCATTGATGGAACCCATACCACGTACACGGATACTGCTTACAGAACCCGGATTACTTGAACTTGAGCCAAAAGTAACACCAGCGACATTACCAGAAAGTTTGTCGGCAACAGAAAGAACAGGTACATCTTCCAAGGTGGAAGTGTTTACAGTAGAAGCAGCTCCAGTAAATGATGCTTTTTTAAATGTACCGTAACCGGTAACCACAACCTCTTCAAGCAGCTCAGAATCGGATTTCAAAATTACCTTTACATGAGGTTTAATCGTTACTTCTTGGGTTTGCATACCAACAAACGAAATCACCATATTACGCTTGAACCACGATGAAGACGGGTCTCCACCATAGAACCAACGGTCGGGACTTCCCTCAACAAATTTCAACGGAATAAAGTAGGAACCATCCTCAACTAACAACTTCGACAGGTCTCGTCCATTTACGTTCACCGCATAATCAGTGCTATTGGCATCTACATTCGTTGAAACGGTATCAACCAACCCCATCATATCCCATATCAACTTGTTATTCAATTCTGACGGTTCTACGACGTGTGTGCTCGACTGTCGCTTCCCTTGGTCTTCGTACTTCTCTTTCTTCAGTTTCTCGAACCGTATAAAGACCATGTCATTATGCTGTATAAACTTCGAGAACCAATCACGATTGATACTCCCTCGCTTATCAGTGATGTTGAAATGGTTAGCGAAATCATCCCCGAATGTCTGTATTGTTAGCGTATCAGTAGGAACCAACTCGAAAGAGAATGTCCCCATTTGAAAGTCCTTTTGAGTCGAACAGGTTCTTATCCATGAACTGATGTCGTATATCTTACCGAAAGCGTGAGAATATACCCACACTTTGATATTCAATGCCTTCATCTGAACATGATACTCCTTATTCTCATCACCCGAACCCAATGCTGCCGCACGCTTCCGTGCTGCATACGAGTCATTGATAGGCTTCGAACTACTTGAGTCCCCATTGTTCGTAGGTGAAGTGCTCCGTCACACGGAAGGTGGGGGCGGCAGAGATGCGTCGGGAG
>OHGP01000209.1_pt1 | contig 11427 bp, 6 predicted proteins | sample 1567901 | NCBI WGS metagenome assembly OHGP01 (sample SAMEA3879511, study PRJEB24766) | human gut metagenome | biome: human-associated habitat; feature: feces | place: USA | collected 1985/1987 | reverse complement strand
GTGGAGCACCTGACCGTTTCCGATAAGATCGACCAGATCGTGACCAACCGTATTCTGGCTCTGCCCATCTTCGCACTGGTCATGTTCCTGATGTACTCCCTGTCCATGGGCACCTCCATTGCAGACGGCGGCTGGGCCATTGGTACCTTTGCCACCGACTGGACCAACGATGTCCTGTTCGGTGAGATCGTGCCGGGTGCTCTGGGCGGTTTTCTGGAGAGCATCGGCGTGGCAGGCTGGCTGTACGGTCTGATCATGGACGGCATCGTTGCCGGTGTCGGCGCAGTTCTGGGCTTCGTTCCCCAGATGCTGGTGTTGTTCTTCCTGCTGTCCATTCTGGAGGATGTGGGCTATATGTCCCGTGTCGCCTTCATCATGGACCGTATCTTCCGCAAGTTCGGCCTGTCCGGTAAGAGCTTCATCCCTGTTCTGGTGGGCACCGGCTGCGGCGTCCCGGGCGTCATGGCATCCCGTACCATCGAGAACGAGCGCGACCGCCGCATGACCATCATGACCACCTGCTTCATCCCCTGCGGCGCAAAGATGCCCATCATCGGCCTCATCGCAGGTGCGATGTTCGGCGGTTCTTCTCTGGTGGCTGTCTCTGCTTACTTCATTGGCATGGCTGCCATCATCTGCTCCGGCGTGATCCTGAAGAAGACCAAGCTCTTCGCAGGTGATCCCGCTCCCTTCGTGATGGAGCTGCCCGCTTACCATGTGCCTGCATGGGGCAACGTGTTCCGCGCAACCTGGGAGCGCGGCTGGTCCTTCATCAAGCGTGCTGGTTCCGTCATTCTGGCCGCTACCGTTGTGCTGTGGTTCCTGCAGGGCTTCGGCTTCGAGAACGGTGTCTTCGGCATGGTCGAGGATCAGGACAACTCCGTGCTGGCTGCGATCGCTACCAAGGTCGCATGGATCTTTGCACCTCTGGGCTTCGGCAACTGGCGTGCAACTGTCGCTTCCGTCTCCGGCCTGATCGCAAAGGAGAACGTGGTTGGTACCTTCGGTGTTCTGTATCACTTCGGCGGCGAGCTGTCTGAGAACGGCGATGAGATCTGGGCTGCTGTTGCGCAAGACTACACCGCTCTGTCGGCTTATGCTTTCATGATCTTCAACCTGCTGTGCGCTCCCTGCTTTGCTGCTATGGGCGCGATCAAGCGCGAGATGAACAACGGCAAGTGGACGGCCATCGCCATTGGCTATATGTGCGCACTGGCTTACTGCTCTGCTTTGGTCGTGTACCAGCTGGGCGGCCTGATCACCGGTGAGATTGGCTTCAACTTCTTCACCATCGTGGCTGCTGTTGTTCTGGTGGCCTTCATCTACCTGATGGTGCGTCCCAACAAGTACGCGGGCAACAACGAAGTCAAGATCGACGTGACCAAGATCTGATCGAACCGCATGACATTGTGAAAGGGTGTGTTTTGTATGATGGAATTCCTCGCTGCAAATTTTAATCTGCCCACGATCATTGTGGCAGTCATCGTGTTTGGCGGTGTGGGCTGGATCACATGGCACTCCCACAAGCATGGCGGCGGCTGCAGTGGGTGCAGCGGCTGCGGCGAAGGCGGCTGCAATGGCAGCTGCAGCGGTTGCAGCGGCTGTCACTGAGCATTGAAATGATCCGCAAAGGGCGCGGGCTGGAACATTCGGCTCGCGCCCTTTTTTCAAAAACAAAAAGTTAGCTTTGGATAACATTGGAAATTCAGAACGAAAGAGAGTGATCGGGATGGAACTTACGTCGGCGCATCTGCGCTATCTGCTGGCGATCTACGAAGTCTCACAGACCCATCTGGATATCAGCTCCCGCAGCATTGCCGAAAAGCTGGGGGTGACCAAACCCTCGGTGGTGCGTATCATGAATCTGCTCATGGAGCGCGGCATGATCGTAAAGGAGCACTACGGCAAGATCTATATGACAGACCGGGGCATCTGGGTGGCAAAACAGGTGGATCGGGAGCTGAAAACGATCCTGACCCATTTCCCGCCGGTCGGTGAGCCGCTGAGCGAAGAAGAGCGCTTTACCGCTGCCCTTGCCATGACCAGTGCACTGCCGGAGCGCATCTTTACCGGCGAATATGAGCGTCTGTTTGGCAGTGATGCAGAAAAAGCAGAAACGGAGAAAGCCCAGTGATCAATAAAAAATTGCTGTCCTTTGACCGCGGTGCGCTGCGGTATGTGGGAGCCAATGTGGCTTTCCAATGGCTGGGGATGCTGTGCAACGTGATCTTTGTGCGGGCCATTGCCCGGCTGGTGGGCGCAGCCTTTGCGGGCAGCCTGACCAGTGCACAGCTGTGGCAGAACCTTGTGCTCTGCCTTGCCACGGTGCCCATGCGCTTTGCCTTTACCATGCTGGCATCGGCCATGAGCGATCAGGCTTCCAAGGATGTCAAGCGCACCCTGCGCAGCAGCATCTACGCAAAGCTTGCCCGCCTTGGCCCCAACTACACCGAGACGGCGGCCACCAGCGAGGTGGTGATGCTGGCCAGCGAAGGGGTGGAGCAGATCGACACCTACTTTGCAAAATACCTGCCGCAGCTGTTTTACAGCCTGCTGGCACCCGTTACCCTGTTTGTGCTGCTGGTGGGTGTGCACGCACGGTCGGCCATCATCCTGCTGTGCTGCGTGCCGCTGATCCCCATGTCCATTGTGGCAGTGCAGAAGTTTGCCAAAAAGCTGCTGGCAAACTACTGGGGCGAATACACCACCCTTGGCGACAGCTTCCTTGAGAACATTCAGGGCCTGACCACCCTGAAAATTTATCAGGCCGACGGCTGGAAGCACGAGCAGATGAACGCGCAGGCTGAGCGCTTCCGCAGGATCACCATGAAGGTGCTCACCATGCAGCTGAACTCGGTGACACTGATGGACCTGATGGCTTACGGCGGTGCGGGCCTTGGCATCATCAGCGCGGTGGCTGCATTTGCGGAAGGCCGGCTGACCCTGACCGCCACATTGACCATCGTGCTGCTGGCGGCGGACTTTTTCCTGCCGCTGCGGCTGCTGGGCAGCTACTTCCACATTGCCATGAACGGTGCCGCTTCGGCAGAGAAGATCTTCAAGCTTCTGGCAGCGGAAGAGCCTGCCGATGGTGACCGCGTGCCCGGAGAGAATACGACTCTGAAGTTTGAGCATGTCACCTTTGGCTACGAGAAGGACCGCACCATCCTGAACGATGTCTCCTTTACCATTCCGCAGGGCAGCTTTGTCTCGCTGGTGGGTGAGAGCGGCTGCGGCAAAAGCACCATTGCGGCGCTGCTGTCCGGCAGCCGCACCGGCTATACCGGCAGCGTGACGCTGGGCGGCGTGCCGGTGCAGGAGCTGCAGCAGGAACAGCGTCTGCGCACCCTGACGCTGGTGCCCCACAACGCCGCCATCTTCAAGGGTACGGTGGAGAGCAACCTGCGCATGGCAAAGTCGGACGCGGACGAGGCACAGCTCTGGGCGGCATTGGAACAGGTGAATCTGGCCGATTTCTGCCGCAGCCAGAACGGCCTGCAGACCGCTCTGCATGAGGGCGGCAGCAATCTTTCCGGCGGCCAGCGCCAGCGCCTTGCCATGGCCCGCGCCCTGCTGCATGATACGCCCATCTACCTGTTTGACGAAGCCACTTCCAATGTGGATGCCGAGAGCGAGAACGATATCATGCAGGCCATCCACAGTCTGGCCGGAAAAAAGACGATCATCCTGATCTCCCACCGTCTGGCAAACGTGGTGCACAGCGACTGCATCTATGCAATGAGCAATGGCCGTGTGATCGAGCAGGGCACACACGCCGAGCTGCTGGCAAAGCAGGGGGCTTACAGCCGCCTGTATCTGGCACAGCGGCAGCTGGAAACACTGGAAGAGGAGGATGCCTGAGCATGAACAAGAGCAATCATCGCAGCCCCTTTGCCATTGTGAGACGGCTGATCGTGCTGGTAAAGCCCATGCTGCCCATCATGCTGGCAGCGATCGTGATGGGGGTGGCAGGCCATTTCTGCGCCACCTTCATTACCATCTTCGGCGGTTTTGGCATCCTGCGTGCGCTGGGCCTTGCCAGTCCGCTCAAAACCGTGAGCACAGCCTTTGCATGTATTCTGGTGTTTGCCCTGCTGCGCGGCGTTCTGCGTTACGCAGAGCAGGCGTCCAATCACTATATCGCCTTCAAGCTGCTGGCCCTGATCCGCGATAAGGTGTTCGGTGCCTTGCGCCGTCTGACCCCGGCAAAGCTGGAAGGCCGTGACCGCGGTGACCTGATCTCGCTCATCACCGCCGATATCGAAGCGCTGGAGGTGTTCTATGCCCACACCATTTCGCCCATCTGCATCGCGTGCATCTTCGTCATCGGCATGACGGGCTTTGTGGGCAGCTGGCACGTCCTGCCTGCGCTGGTGCTGCTGGCGGGCTATCTGCTGGTGGGCGTGGCCCTGCCGGTGTGGAGCGCAAAGCGCGGCGACCGTGCCGCCCGGGAGTACCGTCAGGCACTGGCCGATACCAACAGCTATGTGCTGGAAAGCCTGCGCGGCCTGAAGGATACCCTGCAGTATCAGGACACCGCAGCCCGCGCCGAGGGCATCACGGCCCACAGTGAGATGCTGGGCGAAAAGCAGAAGGCGATGAAATACCGCGAGGGCCTGACCGTGGCCATCACGAACACCTTGATCCTGCTCACGGTGCTGGCCGTGCTGGGTGTGAGCCTGAACCTTTACCAGAGCGGTAAAATGGGCGTGGAGGGCGTACTGGTGTGCACCCTTTCGGCCCTCAGCTCCTTTGGCCCGGTGGTGGCGCTGGCAAACCTTGGTGCCAGCCTGACGCAGGTGTTCGCCAGCGCAGACCGCGTGCTGGACCTGCTGGACGAACAGCCCGTCACCGCCGATGTGACCGACGGCACAGACACCGCATTTGCAGGTGCTGCGGCAGAGCATGTGAACTTTGCCTATGCCAATGAGGAGGTGCTGCATGACCTGAGCCTGACCATTCCGGAAAAGAAGATCGTGGGCATCACCGGCCGCTCCGGCAGCGGAAAGTCTACCTTCCTGCGGCTGCTGATGCGCTTCTGGGATGTATCCAGCGGCAGCATCCGCTTTGGCGCAGAGGATATCCGCCGCGTGAACACCGCCGCCCTGCGCGAACAGGAAAGCCTTGTGACGCAGGAGACCGAGCTGTTCGACGATACCATTGAGAACAACATCCGCATTGCAAAGCGGGATGCCACCCGGGAAGAGGTGGAAGCAGCCTGCAAAAAGGCTGCGCTGGACGGCTTTATCCACAGCCTGCCCAAGGGCTATGATACCCCGGTGGGTGAGCTGGGCGGTGCACTTTCCGGCGGCGAGCGCCAGCGCATCGGTGTGGCGCGTGCCTTCCTGCATGATGCACCCTTCCTGCTGCTGGACGAGCCTACCTCCAATCTGGACAGCCTGAATGAGGGCGTGATCCTCAAGGCTGTGCGGGCAGAGTGCAAAGACAAAACGGTGCTGTTGGTCTCCCACCGAAAGTCTACCATGGCTGCGGCAGATATCAGCTTTTCGGTGGAAAGCGGCCGGCTGAGCTGAAAACAGAACAACGCAAAAAAAGCCTGTCTCGCAAAAATGAGACAGGCTTTTTTGATGGAAAGCTCACTTCAGAGCATTCAAAATCTGGTTTGCAATGTACTGGTGGCCCTTAACGGTGGGGTGGCCGTCGGCAGCGGTCTGCGCACGGGGAATGTCCACATAGATCAAGCCTTCCTGTGTGGCAAGGTCTTTGGCAAAGCGGTTCAATTTGCTGAAATAGCGGTTCCATGCGGGCAGCAGAGGCACCGGATTGGTGTAACCCAGCAGCACGATTTTGGCATCCGGGTTCAGTGCACGGATACTGGCCACGATCTGCGGCAGGCTGGCGGTCACATTGGTATAGGCCTGATCGCAGATCTCATCCATGCCGCGGAACAGCAGGCGGTTGGTGGCGCGGCTCTCGTCAAAGGTAAGGGTCATACGGTTCAGCGCTTCGAGGAAGAGCCCCAGCTTCTGGAAGTTGAAATCACGCAGGGCACCGCTGACCATCAGTGCGGCAAGCTGCTCGCTCTTCCAGTTGGTGGCCTCGCCCAGACCTACGATGCAGGGCACCAGCGCGTCGTTGGAGCCGATCTGGATGGAAATGATATCGGCCTTGCGCAGATACTCCTGATATTCCGGGTAGACGTAATATGCGCCGGAAGCCTGATTCATCTTGGGCATGGCGCTGTTCTGCACCATATCCAGCATGTCAGGGCTCATCAGGCCGGGCAGGCCCAGATTGATCGCGTGCTGGCGGTCCAGCCCAAGGCCCTTGCCCACAAGGGCGGTGTAGCATTGGGAAGGGTAGCCCTCAAAGTTCGGCTGCAGATCGTAGCCGATCTGGGCGATGTTGTATTTCATATCGGCAAGGCCGACACCGGAGGTGATGCTGTCGCCCAGCGCCACATAGGTGAGCTGCTGCTCCGGTTCGCCGACTGTCTGGGCATCGGCGGGCAGGGCGGTCTCCTGCTCGGCAGGCGCTGCGGTCTGCTCCTGCTGCACCTCTGCTGCTTCGGCGGCAGGCAGCTCCGTCTGTTCGTCGGCAGCAAATGCAGGCATGGCCAGCAGCACAAGCGCTGCCGCTGCGGCCAGAAAGCTGGCAAACTTTTTGTTTTTCATTGTAATTCCTTCTTTCTGGAATGACTGCACCTGTGCGGCACAGCTGTTGTCTCTATGATAAAATGGAAAGTAAAAATTGTCAACTGACAAAATTCAAAAAATTGCGGCCATCGCTGCGTCCGTATTCTGCGGTTCCTTCCATACAAAAAAGCTCTCCCTTTCGGGAGAGCTCAGTATCAGAAAAATTACAGGGTGAAGTTCAGGATCAGTAATCGCGGGGAGTGATCTCTTCTTCCAGCTTGCGGTAGTCCACCTTGCCAACAGGGGTAAAGGGCATTTCGGAGATGAACTTGTAGCCCACCGGCTGCACATACTCCGGCAGCTCTTCATTGCACAGCTGGCGCAGTTCCCGCACGATCTGGCGCTTTTTCTTGTCGCCTTCCGGGTCCAGCACCACGTAGACGAAGGGCAGACGGCCCTGCACATGGTCCTTATCGGTGCAGCCCACCACCGAGCACTGATGCACGGCCGGGTGGCGGCTGATGACGTTCTCGATCATGGACGGGAACACCTTGAAGCCATCGTGACGGACGATCATGCGCTTGATGCGGGAATCCAGATACACAAAGCCGTCCTCGTCCATGTAGCCGACATCGCCGGTGTGTGCCCAGATCTGGCCGTCTGCATGGCGGCGCAGGATCATGTCGGTCTCCTCGGGCTTATTGTAGTAGCCCTTCATGACGGTGGGGGTGCAGATGCAGATCTCGCCGCGCTCACCGATGGGCAGTTCGGTCTCGGTGCCAGGCTCAAAAATGGACACCACCGTGTTCAGCATGGGAATGCCCACGCTGCCGGGCTTGGTCACGTTGCCGGCGGCAACGGTAGCGGCAGAGGCGACCTCGGTCATGCCGTAGCCCTTGGCCAGCGGATACTCCACGTTGTGTGCCTTCAGGAACTCGTTCACAGTCAGCTCAGCGCCCAGCGGCAGCGAGTCGCCGCCGGCGGCATAGTTACGGATGAAGGAGAGATCCTTCTTCTTCTTGAGCAGCGGAGAAGCTGCCATCTGCTGGTAGTGGGCCGGAACGCCGAACATGTGCTCGGGCTTGTGCTTCCAGATCAGTGCGCCCAGCTTGTCGGGGTCCAGATTGGGGATGATGACGACGTGCAGGCCCATGACCAGCGGCATGTGCACGCCGCAGGCATAGCCGTAGGCAATGAACGGAGGCATGACGTTCATCAGCTTCTGGCCGCGGCAGAACAGGTTGCTCTGGGCGATGAATTCGTGGGCCAGAGAGTTAAAGCAGTCGTCGGTCAGCATAACGCCCTTGGGCGAACCGGTGGTGCCGCCGGTGTGCACCACCACGCAGGCGTGCTGCGGGTCGTAGGGTTCGGCGTTCATGCTCTGATCCTTGCCCTGTGCAATAAAGTCCTTCCAGTGGATCACATTGGACTTGTAGCGGTTCTTATCGGGGTTGGTCAGCTTGTAGCCGACGGCCAGATGCAGCGGCAGAGAGTCTGCGGGGCTGATGACCAGAACGCGCTCCACATTGGTGCGCTTTTCGGCCTTGTGGCAGCGCTCATAGGTCACATTCAGGCAGATCAGCAGGCGGGAATCTACCTCTTCGATGTACTCGTGGATGCCCTCAACGCTGTAGCGCGGGTCCACCAGATTCAGCGTTGCGCCGATCATATCGACAGCGTAGAAGGCATAGATCACCTCGGGGGTCATCACACTGACAACGGTGATGATGTCGCCCTTCTTCACGCCGAGAGCACGGAAGGCGGCCGCGGTTTTCTTGACATTCACAAAGAGGTCTGCAAAGGTGAATTTGCGGCCATAATACTCCAGAGCGGTCTCGCTCAGATGGTTCTTGTTCTGATGGCAGAGATACTCAAAGGCGCTGCACTTGGGCAGGGGCATGTCGATGTATTTCTGGTCATAGTACTTCAGCCAGGGCTTCGCAGTGGACGCATAGAGCGGTTCACGCTGTTCAGTAGTCATAGAATAAAGTCCTCTTTTCTTTCTTCTTCTTTTCATTGCCAAAAGCCGACAACTTTGCAAAGAAGATGAAAGCCGCCGGTCAGAACACGCTAATAACTCAAAAATCAGAATCAATGATGCAGATTCTATTGTAGTGGAGCTGCCGGAGAATGTCAAGAAATAAACTTTGAATGTTGCGTAAAAGAGCCGTAAAACAACGATTCAGCCCGAAATGTCGGGGGTCAGCGCGGCAGCCACTGCTCGGCTTCGGCAGCGCTGCACAGTACAAAATGCTCAGGCCGCAGTTCGCGCCACTGGGGGGCCTCTCTGGAGTAGTCGTGCATGGCGGGGTCGTACACCAGCAGCTTTTTCTGCCGCTCCCGGCGGGGGTCCGGCATGGGAATGGCGGAAAGCAGGCTGCGGGTATAGGGGTGGATGGCGTGGGCTGTCAACTCTTCGGCCTCGGCCAGCTCCACGATGCGGCCCTTGTGGATGACGGCGATGCGGTCGGAGATGTAGCGCATCACGGAAAGATCGTGGGCGATGAACAGGTAGGTGATGCCGCGTTCCTTCTGCAGGCGGCGCAGCAGGTTCAGCACCTGTGCACGGATGGACATATCCAGTGCGCTGATGGGCTCATCGGCAACGATAAACTCCGGCTCCACGATCAGGGCCCGGGCAATGCCGATGCGCTGGCGCTGTCCGCCGGAAAATTCGTGCGGGAAGCGGGAGGCAAATTCCGGCAGCAGACCCACGTCCAGCAGAGCCTGACGCACCTTTTCCTCCTGCTGGGCGGTGGAAAGATCAGGCCGGACGTTCTGCAGGCCTTCGCCTACGATGTAGCTCACTTTGGCGCGCTCGTTCAGCGAGGACTGCGGGTCCTGAAAGATCATCTGGATCTCTTTGATGATCTGCCTGTCCAGCTGGCGGGAAATTCTGCCGTTGATCTTCTGGCCCTTATAGAGGATCTCGCCGCCGGAGGTGGGCAGAATGCGCAGGATGGCGCGGCCAATGGTGGTTTTGCCGCTGCCGCTTTCGCCTACAAGGCCGAAGGTCTCGCCCTTATAAATTTTAAAGTTGGCATCCTGCACAGCTTCATATGCTTTTTTGCCGGAGCCGTAGGTTACGTTCAGGTGGTTCACTTCCAAAAGAACTTCGCGTTCATTTTCCATCTTACAGCCCCTCCTCTCGCAGCATTTTTACCGCAGCAGGCGGCTCGATCTTGGGTGCCCGGGGGTCCAGCAGCCATGTTTTGGCCTTGTGGGTGGGCGTTACCTCAAAGTAAGGCGGGCGCTTGACAAAATCGATCTTCAGCGCCTGCGGGTTGCGGGGTGCAAAAGCGTCGCCGCGAATTTCCGCAAACAGGTTTGGCGGTGTGCCCACGATGTTGAACAGGTCCTCGCCCTTCACGCCCATCTGCGGCATACTGGAAAGCAGCGCCCATGTGTAGGGGTGGCGGGGATCGTAATAAATTTCGTCAGCAGTGCCGATCTCCACAATGTCGCCTGCGTACATCACAGCTACGCGGTCTGCAATGTTTGCCACAACGCCCAGATCGTGGGTGATCATGACGATGGTCAGATCGTACTTGAACCGCATTTCCTTCAAAAGCTGCAAAATCTGGGCTTGAATGGTCACGTCCAGTGCGGTGGTAGGCTCGTCGCAGATCAGGATCTTGGGGCTGCAGGCCACCGCAATGGCAATGACCACACGCTGGCGCATGCCGCCGGAGAACTCGTGCGGGTACTGCTTAAAGCGCTTTTCCGGGTCAGAGATGCCCACATCCCGCAGGTATTCCAGCGTTTTTTCCTTGGCGGCAGCACCCTTTAAGCCCTGATGCAGGGCAACGGCTTCCATGATCTGTGCCCCGATGGTCTTCAGCGGGTTCAGGCTGGTCATGGGGTCCTGCATGACCATGGCGATCTCTCGGCCACGTACCCGTAGCCAGTCCTTTTCGGTTCTGAGGCCAGAAAGGCGCAGCGGCTTGCCGTCCGCCATGCCGTAGTAATCAATGGTGCCGCTGGTAATGGAGCCGTTGGCATCCAGCAGGCCCATGAAGCTCTTGGTAAAAACGCTCTTGCCGGAGCCGCTCTCGCCTACGATGGCAAGCACCTCTCCCTGATAGAGGTCAAGATCGATGCCACGGATGGCGTGCAGCACTTTTCCACGCAGGTTGAACTGGATGTTGACATCTTTTGCGGAGAGAATGAGCTGGTTGTGTTCCATGATGTCCCCTCCTTACTGCAGATGGTTCTTCGGATCGGCAGCATCCGAGAAGGCGTTGCCGATCAGATAGAACGCAATGGTAACAAAGCTCAGGATGAGGGTGGGGTACAGCAGCTGGTAGCGCAGCCCGGCTTGCATCATCACCTTGCGGCCGTCGTTGACCAGGTTGCCCAGCGAGGGGGTCTCCACGGACAGGCCCAGACCGATGTAGGTGATGAACACCTCGTTGCCAATGGCTTCCGGGATGGTGAGGGCCATGCGCAGCATGATGACCGAGACGAGGTAGGGCAGCAGGTTGCGCAGCACGATGCGGATGGTGGGCGTGCCGATGCAGCGGGAAGCCACATTATAATCCCGGTCGCGGATGATGAGGATCTGGTTGCGGATGAAGCGTGCCATTTCAATCCAGCCCTTGATGGCCATGCCAAGGACCATGGTCCAGATGCTGGGGGTGGCTACATAGGAAATGAGGATCAGCACGATGGCGGTGGGAATGTTATCGAAGATGTTGTACAGCTCGGTGAACACAAAGTCCAGCCCGCGCACATAGCCCCACAGCACACCGGCGGTAATGCCCACCACAGCTTCGATGAGGGCCACGAAGAAGGCGATAGTCAGACTGGTGCGTGCACCGGCCCAGATGCG
>OHGP01000206.1_pt1 | contig 11518 bp, 11 predicted proteins | sample 1567901 | NCBI WGS metagenome assembly OHGP01 (sample SAMEA3879511, study PRJEB24766) | human gut metagenome | biome: human-associated habitat; feature: feces | place: USA | collected 1985/1987 | reverse complement strand
CCCCGCCAAAGCGCGGGTCCAGCGTGACCGCCATGACCTCAAACGGAACGCCGAGATACCGCCGCAGGTGTCCCAGCGCCACGGTCAGCGCAACGCTGTCCTTCCCGCCGGAAACACCAACGCATACCCGGTCGCCCGGTGCGATCATCTCGTAATCCTGCACTGCCTTGCGCAGCAGACCCTCCAAGCGCTGCATGCCCGTTCCACCTTACCTTTAAACATCGCTATTATAGCACATCCTGCTGCCCAATGCCAACAGCCGCAGCCAAATCGGAAGAATTTTATCAAAGCACCGCACAGGAGCTGCAAAAACAAAGCCGCGCCCGCGCCGCAGTTTGGCTGGCAAAGCAGGGCAGGGGAGAAAACCGGAAACCAGCAGACTGCACAAAGCGGGCAGAACACTTTGCTGCAGGGTACACAAAAACAAGTGCAAAAGGCAAAACAGTAAAATGCCGTTTGCGAAAACGTTAGAAAACAAGAGAAAACACAAGAAAACAAGAGCTACACGAGAATAAAATGATTTTATTTGCAAAATCCCTTGACGAAACAGCGCGTATTTGCTAAAATCATACTTGCGCGAAATCAGCGCAGTGCCGTGCTGTGCATTGCGCTTTGAATAAACCGAAATGATTCGGATGCGTCACTATAAAGTATGGAGGATTCAAATCATGAGCACTACTCTCGCTAAGCCCGCTGAGATGGTCGACCGCAAGTGGTATGTTATTGATGCTGCCGGCAAACCGCTCGGCCGCGTTGCTGCCCAGGCCGCTGTCCTGCTGCGTGGTAAGAACAAGACTACCTTTACCCCCAATGTTGACTGCGGTGACCATGTCATCGTGATTAACTGCGACGAAGCTGTTCTGACTGGCAAGAAGCTGGAAAAGAAGTATCATCGCACCCATTCTGGCTGGATCGGCGGCCTGAAGGAAACCCAGTATAAGACCTTGATGGCTGAAGCCAGCGATAAGGCTATGACCTACGCTGTTAAGGGCATGGTTCCTTCCAACACCCTGGGCGCTAAGGCTATGACCCGCCTGCACTGCTACAAGACTGCTGAGCATGCACATGCTGCCCAGAAGCCCGAAGTTGTGGAATTTTGATAAGGAGGCAATAGAAGATGTACGAAACTAAACAGTATTTCTACGGCACTGGCCGTCGTAAGCATTCCGTTGCCCGCGTCCGCGTCTACAATGGCACCGGCAAGATTACCATCAACAATCGTGATATCAACGATTACTTCGGCCTGGAAACCCTGAAGCTGATGGTCCGCAGCCCGCTGGCTCTGACCAACACCGATGGCAAGTTCGACATCGTGATTAACGTTGTCGGCGGCGGTACTTCCGGCCAGGCTGGCGCTATCCGCCACGGCCTGTCCCGCGCTCTGCTGCAGTTCGACCCCGAGCTGCGCAGCACCCTGAAGAAGGCTGGCTTCCTGACCCGCGATCCTCGTATGAAGGAACGTAAGAAATACGGTCTCAAAGCAGCTCGTCGCGCTCCGCAGTTCAGCAAGCGATAATCGACTGCTCAGACTATATCAAAATGGTTCAAAAAGCCCGGAAAATCAAGGTTTTCCGGGCTTTTGCTATATCTAAACGGGCTGATATGGTTTGACCAAATTTGGCAAAACTAGAGCCGTTTTCACCCAATTTTTAGTGGTCCGCAAGTGGTTAACCGGCCAAAAAGAGGGCAAAAAGAGGGTCAAGTGGTGCCCAAAGTGGTTAACCGAGAGCCGATTTTGGGGGTGTTTTTGGAGGTGCTTTTCAGCCTGCCTTCCCCTCGTTTTGGGCTGTGGCAGTTTGGCATAGTTTGACCTAATTTGAATAATTGAATATGAATTTGATATAGCACTCAGTATAAAATGACTGGGTGCTTTTTTCATTTCAGGAACTCGTATTCCGGCGATAGAAAGAGCCGTCACTTCACCTTTTATTTTGGAGTGGCGGCTTTTTCTATTTCCAGAAACAACAGCAACAATCAGAAATGAGGTGAAGTCATTGAACACGCAAATCATCGCCATCGCCAACCAGAAAGGCGGCGTTGGCAAAACAACAACCTGTGCGAACTTGGGAATAGGTCTGGCACAGGCCGGAAAGAAAGTGCTTCTGATCGACGGGGACCCACAAGGAAGCCTGACAATCAGCTTGGGAAATCCGCAACCGGACAAGCTGCCATTTACACTGTCGGATGCAATGGGCAAAATTCTGATGGATCATCCTATACGCCCCGGAGAAGGTATTCTGCATCATGCAGAAGGCGTTGACCTGATGCCTGCGGATATTCAGCTTTCCGGTATGGAGGTTTCTCTGGTAAACGCCATGAGCCGTGAAACGGTTTTACGGCAATATCTGGACACACTGAAGGGACAATATTCCCATATCCTGATTGACTGTCAGCCCTCGTTGGGGATGCTTACGGTCAATGCGCTGGCGGCTGCGAACAGGATCATAATTCCCGTTCAGGCAGAGTATCTGCCCGCCAAAGGACTGGAACAGCTTCTATCTACGGTCAGCAAGGTGAAACGGCAGATCAATCCAAAGCTCCAGATTGACGGTATCCTGCTGACGATGGTGGATAACCGCACCAACTTTGCCAAAGAGATTGCTGCTTTGCTGCGGGACACCTATGGAAGTAAAATCAAAGTCTTTGGAACGGAGATTCCACACTCTGTCCGTGCAAAGGAAATCAGCGCAGAGGGAAAAAGTATTTTCGCCCATGACCCTGGCGGCAAGGTGGCAGAGGGGTATCGAAATCTGACGAAGGAGGTGTTGAAACTTGAAAAGCAGCGCGAAAAAAGTAGAGCTGGCATCGGTAGATGATCTGTTTTCTACGGAGGAGAGCCGTGCCGATGCTCAGAGAGAAAAAGTAGTAGAAATCCCGCTGTCGGAACTGCACCCGTTCAAAGGGCATCCATTCAAAGTCAAGGATGACGAAGCCATGATGGAGACCGCAGACAGTATCAAGCAGTATGGCGTTCTGGTTCCGGCGATTGCTCGACCGGACCCGGAGGGCGGTTATGAGCTGGTAGCCGGACACAGGCGGCACAGAGCCAGTGAGCTGGCAGAAAAGGAGACCATGCCGGTCATTGTTCGGGATTTGGATGATGATGCCGCCACGATCATTATGGTTGACAGCAACTTGCAGCGAGAAAGCCTTCTTCCAAGCGAAAGGGCCTTTGCCTACAAAATGAAGCTGGAGGCTGTCAAACATCAGGGCGCACGAACCGATTTAACTTCTCGCCAAGTTGGCGAGAAGTCGCAGACCTCTATTCAAAAGGTTGCAGATCAAGCTGGCGAAAGCCAACGGCAGGTACAGCGCTATATCCGTCTGACAGAGCTGATTCCTGAATTGATGGATATGGTAGATGAAAAGAAGATTGCCCTGAACCCTGCCTATGAGCTGTCCTTTCTCAAAAAGGAGGAACAGGTAGACCTGTTGGACGCGATGGACAGCGAACAGGCTACCCCTTCCCTTTCCCAAGCCCAGCGGCTCAAGAAATACAGCCAGGAAGGGCATCTGACCCTCGATATGATGCGTGTCATCATGGGTGAGGAAAAGAAAAGCGATCTGGACCGAGTGACATTTACCTCTGACACCTTGCGGAAGTATTTCCCTAAAAGCTATACGCCCCAGCGGATGCAGGAAACCATCATCAAGCTGCTGGAGGCATGGCAGAAAAAGCGTCAGAGAGACCAGGAACGATGAAAGGAGCCGCCTATGAGGGATATTTCAGCCCGTGAGCTGAAAGGACACAACATTCTCGCCGTAGAGAGGTTTTGGGATAACACGCGCTGGATGATTGAGTTTTCCGTCCTGCGTCCCAGCACTGCTTACGGAAGCCCCGGAGATGAAATGCGGTTGTTTTTGACTGAGGACGGGTATCAGACCGCCCTGCAAAGCCAGCAGCGCCGGGAGATCAAGATCAAGCGTTACGCTCGTGTGATTGAGGGACATATCCTCGATTTCAAACCGGGAAAACGCCGCCGCTCATAAACCCATACAACGAAAGGAAAGGAATGACTATGTGTACGGTAAAGGAAATTCAAGAAGCAATCCGGGAAGATTGCAGATCTCAGCATGACATGGATTCAACGGATATTGACCGCGTGATGCAAACACTTCCTTTCGCCCAGGAGGAGCCATTTACAGAGGTGCGTCCCCAAAAGCCGCTGTTTTGGTTCTATGCAAGAAAATTTGAAAAGCGCTGAACACCGCAATTCTTTGAAATGAGGATTGCGGTTTTTTTGTACCCAAAATTCGGAAGGAGTGAGGTCGATGGCCGTTTTTCGCATTGAACGGACCCGTGATTATACCGTGATGAGCAATCATCATTTACGAAATGCAAACCTGTCGTTAAAAGCCAAGGGGCTGCTTTCCATGATGCTGTCTTTGCCAGAGGACTGGAATTACACCACCCGTGGCCTTGCAAAGATCTGTAAGGAGGGCGTGGATGCCATCGGTGCTGCCCTGCGTGAACTGGAAGGAGCCGGATATATCGTGCGCCATCAGAGACGCGATAAAAGTGGGCGGATCACAGATACCGAGTATGTCATCTATGAACAGCCCCAGCCAGATATGTCCCAGCCGGATACGGCTTCACCAGATACGGAAAACCCGGATATGGTAAAACCGGATACGGAAAAGCCCGCAGAATTAAATATAGAGAAATCAAATACAGAAAAATCAATTACTTATGGATCAAGTACCGATTCCATTCCCTTCCGGGATTGCGCGGCAGATTGTCTGCCGGAACGGAAAGGAAGAGATGAAGCGTTATCTTCTGCGGCGGCTGGTGGTTCCGCCTTAGCAAAAAAAGAGATTCCCTGCAAACTTCGTGGAAAGACCTGCTAACAAAAGTCAAGTAGAAATTTCAGGTTTTGGGAGCAGCGAAAAAGGCAACACAAAATCAAGCCGCTGAGCAACTCAAAATCGAAACGGCGGCCAGCCAGATGGTATAGCGCAGGGAAATCAGTCGTGTTCCAGGGAATCCAAATAGGCTTTCACAGAAGCGTAGTAGATACGCAAGAACTTGTTGGCGGATGCCATCATGTAGACACGGTATGGCTTGCCCTCAGAGCGTTTCTTGTTCATGAACTGGTAGACCGGCTCATCCATTGGAGCGCATTGCAGGAGGACGCCCATCACCAGGAAAAGTGTCCTGCGCAGTGAGGCAGATCCCCTCTTGGAAATGCTGCGGCTGCGGACATCTATTTGGCCAGATTGGTAGGGCGGGGCGTCAATGCCTGCAAAGGCCACCAGCGCTTTCTTGGAATGAAAACGGCGCACATCGCCAATTTCAGCTATGAGTTGGGGGCCGAGTGTAGGGCCAACACCAAACATTTCCATCACTACAGGATACTCCGGCAGAGAAGCTGCCAGAGACTGCATCTCCTGCTTGAGAGCAGCTAATGCGGCGGAAGTTGTCTGGAGTTGGGAAATGGCCTGTTCTACCAAAAGTTTTGCCGTATTTGTTTTCGGCATGACACCGAAGCGTCCACAGGCAGAGGCATAAATATCCAACGCCTTATCTTGGCTGAAATTGTAGCCGTGCTTTCTGCACCACTTCTGGTACTTGGCGGTAAAGGCTTTCTTAGACAGACCACAGACACACTCGCAATGCCAAAAAGTGGCGACAAAGTCCACCCACTTCTCACTGCCATCGGCGCGGGGCGGACTGGTAAACAGGCGGTTTGCGTCTGGGAAAGCGGTGTCCAGCAGGGAGATCAGGTTGTTTTTCAGCATGGTCTGTACTTTGGAATACTGCTGGTACTGCCGGTAGCAGGTCTTCAGCATGAGCCGGGTGTCCTCTTCCGGAACATATCTCGGAAGTGTGAGCCAGTGGTCAAGGCCGTAGTTGGCCAGCTTCACGGCATCCTTCTTGTCGGTCTTGCCCCGTCTTAAACTGTTGTTCCCGTAGTCGTGCACCAGCATTGCATTGACTACGGAGACATAAAGCCCCGCGCCGTGGAGTAGCCAGGCCACCGGCGCATGGTAATTGCCCGTGGATTCCATCACCACACGGGTCTCACCGTCCAGGTTTTTGAGCAGCCTTGCCAGCTCGCTCAGTTCGCTGGCGGTGTGGCGCACTTCAAAGGGTGAAACCACTACCTCTCCGAAGGGCCGCATGACTGCAATCATGCTCTTGCCTTTGGAAACATCGATGCCAACGCAGTTCATTCACATTCCTCCAATACAAAGAATCTGCAACCGGAATCCATCTTTTCTCGCTGCCGATTCAATCTATTGGGTGACACGAACTCTCCGGTATCCGGTGGCTCAACCTGCTCAAATCGAACGCTGCAACAAGAGGATGGCTGACCGTCTTCAAAGCGGACATACGAAGCCCAAGGGAGTGAACGTCAGCCAGTTGCTCCTCTTATTGTAGCTTAGGCACGAGATGGAGGGAAAGCCGGACTGGCTGCCCGGCTTTCCTGTCCAAATTTATTGTAATAGGAGGCGATGAAAATGCAGGAAGAAGTGGAAAACAGAACTTTAACGCTGGTTGTCAGTGGAACAAAGTTCACCGGCAGGCTGCTCAAAGCCGCCATCAGCAAGTACATGGCCCACTGCAAGGAAAAGAAGCTGCAAAAGCAGAGAAGCCGTGATGCCCCTGTGACACCCCACGGCAAACAGACCGTCAAGCAGCTCATTGGTCAGAATCAGGGGATCTCCAATATCGAGATCACAGACCCCTCCATCAAGGAATTTGAGAAGATCGCCCGGAAATATGGTGTGGACTATGCGGTGAAGAAAGACCGCAGCAGCTCCCCGCCCAAATACCTGATCTTTTTCAAAGGCCGTGACGCCGATGCGCTGACCGCTGCATTTACCGAGTACACCAGCAAAAAGGTCAAGAAGGCCGAGAAAACGGAACGCCCGTCTGTGCTGGCAAAACTCAGTCAGTTCAAAGAGATGGTCAAAAATGCCGTGGTGGACCGCACCAAGCGAAAGGAGCTGGAACGATGAAAAAGCAGTTTGACATCAAAAAGCTCGTTTTGCTGAACCTGCCCTATCTCCTGATGGGGCTGTTTGCTACTAACTTCGGGGAGGCATGGCGACTGGCTCAGGGGGCAAATGCTTCAGAGAAATTCCTTTCCCTGTTTGCTGTCCTGCCTGGGGCGCTGCAAAGTTTCTGGCCCAGCCTGCACCCGTTGGATCTGCTGGTGGGGCTGTGCTGCGGTGCTGGCCTGCGTCTGGCGGTGTACCTCAAAAGTAAAAACGCCAAGAAGTACCGTCACGGTATGGAGTATGGCTCTGCCCGTTGGGGAACCCGTGAGGATATTGCTCCCTACATCGACCCGGTGTTCCAGAACAATGTCATTCTCACAAAAACCGAAAGCCTGACCATGAACAGCCGCCCCAAGGACCCAAAGACCGCCAGAAACAAAAATGTGCTGGTGATTGGCGGCTCCGGTTCCGGTAAGACCCGCTTCTGGCTCAAACCGAATCTGATGCAGATGCACAGTTCTTATGTGGTCACAGACCCGAAGGGAACCATTTTGGTGGAGTGCGGAAAAATGCTCCAAAGGGGCGCACCCAAGCTGGGGAAGGACGGAAAGCCAATGAAGGATAAACACGGCAAGGTCATTTATGAGCCTTACCGCATCAAGGTCCTCAATACCATCAACTTCAAGAAGTCCATGCACTATAACCCTTTCGCCTATATCCATAGCGAAAAGGACATCTTGAAGCTGGTCACGACGCTGATCGCCAATACCAAAGGCGAAGGCAAGGCCGGAGACGATTTCTGGGTCAAGGCAGAAACGCTTCTCTATTGTGCGCTCATTGGCTATATCCACTATGAGGCTCCGGTGGAGGAACAGAATTTCTCCACCCTTATTGAGTTCATCAACGCTATGGAAGTCCGGGAGGATGACGAGGAGTTCAAAAATCCCGTGGATCTGATGTTTGACGCATTGGAAGCCGAGAAGCCGAACCACTTTGCGGTGCGCCAGTATAAGAAATATAAGCTGGCGGCAGGAAAAACAGCCAAGTCGATCCTAATTTCCTGTGGTGCGCGTCTTGCCGTGTTCGACATTGCAGAGCTGCGTGAGGTCACGGCTTATGATGAGCTGGAGCTAGACACTCTGGGAGATAGGAAAACTGCCCTATTCCTCATCATGAGTGATACTGACGACAGCTTCAACTTCCTTATTTCCATGTGTTATACCCAGCTTTTTAACCTGCTCTGCGAAAAAGCCGACGATGTGTATGGCGGCAGGCTCCCGGTCCATGTGCGCTGTCTCATTGACGAGTGCGCCAACATCGGCCAGATCCCCAAGCTGGAAAAGCTGGTTGCCACCATCCGAAGCCGTGAGATTTCCGCCTGTCTGGTGTTGCAGGCACAGAGTCAGCTGAAGGCGATCTATAAGGATAACGCAGATACCATCATCGGCAACATGGATACTTCCATCTTCCTGGGCGGTAAGGAGCCAACCACCCTCAAAGAGCTGGCTGCCGTGCTGGGCAAGGAAACCATCGACACCTACAACACCGGAGAGAGCCGTGGGCGTGAAACTTCCCACTCTCTCAACTATCAAAAGTTGGGGAAAGAGCTGATGAGCCAGGATGAGCTTGCTGTTATGGATGGCGGCAAGTGTATCCTCCAGCTGCGCGGTGTGCGTCCTTTCCTTTCGGATAAGTACGACATCACCAAGCACCCCAATTTCAAGTACACTGCCGACGCGGATGACAAGAACGCTTTTGACATTGAAGCATTCCTGTCCGCAAGGCTGAAACTCAAGCCCAATGAGGTCTGCGATGTATATGAAGTAGACACAGAGGGCGCTTAACTTCGTTCCGCTTTTGAAGGGAGTGATCTTATCTATTCGCCGCACCTGCCCTCTACGGGCCATTGGCGTACAAAGCGGACAATCGCAAGAAAAAATAATGAAAAAGGAGGACAGCCGGAATCATGCCCCCGGAAACCGGGCGGCAGATTGTTCCGGCTTTTGTATGCCTATGAAACATGACAAACCTATTTTTTAATCAGATTCCGGCTAACAAACTATATGGCATTTTTTGAACAGGCAATCACCGTTCTTCAGACCCTCGTTATCGCGCTCGGTGCCGGTCTCGGTATCTGGGGCGTTATCAACCTGCTGGAAGGTTACGGCAACGACAACCCTGGTGCAAAATCACAGGGCATGAAGCAGCTCATGGCCGGCGCTGGTGTAGCCGTAGTCGGCATGGTCCTTGTACCTCTGCTCTCCGGGCTTTTCTCTGTCTAAGCGTCTCCGTATGAAATCCTTGCCGCTCCCGCAGTTTTGCGGGGGCGGCGGAAAGGAGGTTGACACCGTATGGATTTCTTACTTGAAGCCCTGACAAATTGGCTGAAAGAAATGCTGGTGGGCGGTATTATGAGCAACCTTTCGGGGATGTTTGACAGCGTAAACCAACAAGTCGCGGATATATCCGTACAGGTAGGCCAGACCCCACAGGGATGGAATGGCAGTATTTTCAGCATGATTGAGAACCTGTCAAACTCCATTATGGTGCCGATTGCAGGCGTGATCCTGGCTATCGTGATGACCGTAGACCTGATCCAGATGATCGCAGACAAGAACAACCTGCATGATGTGGACACCTGGATGATTTTCAAGTGGGTGTTCAAATCAGCCGCCGCCATCCTCATTGTCACAAACACATGGAATATCGTGATGGGCGTCTTTGATATGGCGCAGAGCGTAGTAGCGCAGGCAGCAGGGATCATCGGTTCGGATGCGTCCATTGACATTTCTTCTGTTTTGGCAGATATGGAGCCGAGACTTATGGAAATGGATCTGGGACCGCTATTCGGGCTTTGGTTCCAGTCCCTCTTTATTGGCATTACCATGTGGGCGCTGTATATCTGTATCTTTATCGTCATTTATGGCCGTATGATTGAGATCTACCTTGTCACATCCGTTGCGCCGCTTCCGATGGCTGCCATGATGGGCAAGGAATGGGGCGGGATGGGACAGAACTACCTCCGCTCCCTGCTGGCGCTGGGCTTTCAGGCGTTTCTCATCATCGTCTGCGTGGCAATTTATGCTGTGCTGGTGCAGAACATCGCTCTGGAAGATGACATCATCATGGCAATCTGGAGCTGCGTGGGCTACACCGTACTGCTGTGCTTTACGCTGTTCAAAACCGGCAGTCTCGCAAAATCAGTCTTTCAGGCTCATTAAACTATGCCGGGAGGTACATTATGAAAGAGATAACTTTAGGAACACTTTTTGACGGGATAGGGGGGTTCCCCTATGCCGCCTTATTTTATGGAATCCGTCCTGTCTGGGCAAGTGAAGTTCTGCCGACAGCCATATCGGTCACAAAACGGCATATTCCAGAAATGGTCCATGTAGGAGATATTACAAAACTGGACGGACGCAAGCTGCCACCTGTGGACATCATCACTTTTGGTTCACCCTGTCAGGGACTATCCATCAGCGGACGCAGGTTAGGGTTAGCGGATGAGCGCAGCGGGTTGTTTTCTGAAGCAATCCGTATTATTCGAGAAATGCAGGAGGTAACACATGGACAATATCCGCAAATCGCAATATGGGAAAACGTCCCCGGAGCTTTGTCATCCGCAGGAGGATGTGACTTTGCGGCTGTGCTGCAAGCGTTCACAGAAACCCCGGTTCCAATGCCTTATTCTGGGCGATGGGCCAACGCCGGAATGGTACGAAGCCGAGGAATTGATCTCGCTTGGTGCGTGTACGACGCCCAATATTTCGGAACAGCACAGCGACGCAGGCGCGTGTTCCTTGTCGCTGATTTTAGAGGAAAATGCGCCGGACAAATACTTTTTGTCCCCAAAAGCCTGCGAGGGTATTTTGAATCGGGCGGAACGTCGCGGCAAGCACTTACCTCCTTTGCTGCAAGCAGCGCTGGAGGAACAGTCCCGCAAGACCGATATTTGAGCGATACCGAAGTGTACTGCATTGTGGGCAATATCATTGGACGCCAGCCGCATAACGGAGGAAATGGAGCTGGATACCAAAGTGACATTTCTTATACCCTGACAGGGGCAGACCGTCATGCGGTTGTTGCGCCGCTTGTCATACTCAACGACCAGGGCGGAGCTTCTATGAGCGTGGAGCGCAGTAATATTTCTCCTACTCTGCGAAGCCAAACACACGGAAATCTGCCAATCATAGCTGCTATGTCACAATCTCCTCCCGCCATGGTCAGTGCCGGTTTCCGCTATAAAGCAGGAAGTGCGGCCGGCAGTATAGGGTATCAGGAGGAATTGGCTCCAACTCTTATGGCATATCAACCTTGCGGAGCGTTGGTCGCCCAACCAGAGAGAAAATATATTGTGCGTCGGCTAACCCCTATGGAGTGTGAGCGGTTGCAGGGATTCCCGGATGGATGGACCGCATACGATTTTGAGCATGGGATAATCAGTGATTCAAAGCGATATGAGATGTTAGGAAACAGCGTGGCTGTTCCCTGTGTTGCTTACATCATGCAAGGGATTTATCAGGTGTTGTCAGAAAGGAGCGTGTAAAATCGGTCTGTTTGGTGGCGCCGGTGT
>OHGP01000201.1_pt1 | contig 11738 bp, 9 predicted proteins | sample 1567901 | NCBI WGS metagenome assembly OHGP01 (sample SAMEA3879511, study PRJEB24766) | human gut metagenome | biome: human-associated habitat; feature: feces | place: USA | collected 1985/1987 | reverse complement strand
TTGAATGGAGAACTTCAGAGACTTCTTCATCTCGGTTACGTAGATCACCCCTCTTTGCGTGAGCTGCTCAAACTTCTCATAGTCAATAGCTAAATAATCAATATCGTTCATTATTTTAACCGGACCACTTCCCCTATAATAGGCATCAACACGTTCAAAGAGTCTTTCTCTTTCAGATTCATGGCATTCTTCAACGGTTCGTCCCAGCGGTGTCTAGCCAAAGCATATTTGGAATGATGGACAGTCAGAAGCTTTTCCGCATTCAAGTCCCTGGCCACTTGTCCCAAATATTGGGGCATGGTATGGATATATTTCCAATCTTCGTTATACTGCCCATTCTCCAATATGGCAAGGTCAATGCCGGGATATTGCTTGCCTATTTCGGCAAAATGCGTATCATATCCACTATCACCGCCCATATAAATCTTCTGCGAAGGGGTTTCGATAAGGAAAGAGGCCCATAGTGCCTGATTCGCTTTCAACGAGCGGCCCGAAAAATGCCGGGCGGGCAAGCAATGAAGCAGAAATCCCTTATCCAGTACAGTATCTTCAAACCAATCCAGCTCAACCAGAGATGATTTCTCAAATCCCCAATACTCGAAATGTTCACCTACCCCCAAAGGACATACTACCTTATCTACCCGATTTTTCAGCTGCATCACCGTTTCATAATCCAGATGGTCCCAATGGTCATGTGATATCACCAGATAGTCAATCTCCGGCATATCGGCAGGCTTGTAGGCATCTGCCCCCTTGAACGGCTTGTTTACAAACGAAACCGGAGAAGCCCCACAAAATACGGGGTCTACCAGTATACGCTTTCCATCTATCTGGATAAAATAGGATGAATGTCCGAACCATACCAATACATTCTCGTCCTTGCTTATCTTGCTGAGGTCCGTCTTTATAACCCCAACTATTCTTCTCACCGTCTTGAACAAACTTACCAGTACCAGTAGCCGTAACGCCGTCCAACCCGGAAACCACACATTCATCGCCATTAAAAACCAGCAGCAACTTTGCCGACAAATGTTCATCTTTGTAATAAAAAAATTCATTGCGTATGAAAACAGTTAAGTTGAAAATCAGGAAAGGCATCTCCCTGCTTTACGCGGGTATTTTCGTGTATACCTTTTCCGCTTGCTCTGCCGGAAGGACGGAGCAACAACCGAATAGTGTTTCGCAAGACGAACAACAGTTATATATAGGAGATTCCATTGCCGTAGCACAGACTCAGTATGGCAAAGTGCGCGGCTATCTATTAAGAGATATATACACCTTCTGTGGCATACCGTATGGGGCAAGCACGGCGGGCGAAAACCGTTTCATGCCTCCCCGCGAACCCGAGCCTTGGGAGGGCATCCGTCCAGCGGTCTTTTGGGGCGATACGGCTCCGCAGATTACGACAGGCAAGTACCGCAACACATACACTACATTTACCGACCATTGGAATTACTATGGCGTCAGCGAGGACTGTCTGATGCTAAACATTTGGACGCCCGCCTTGGCCGACACGAAGAAACGCCCTGTGCTGGTATGGATTCATGGAGGCGGTTTTACAAATGGCAATAGCATTGAGCAAGACAGCTATCGGGGCGAGAATCTTAGCCGCTACGGAGACATTGTATTTGTTTCATTAAACCATCGACTGGGCCCTATCGGCTTCAGTGACTTTTCAGGGGTGGATGAGAAGAAGTTTGCCGAGTCGGGCAATGTTGGTATCCTCGATTTGGTGGCCGGCCTGAAGTGGGTACACAACAACATCGCACAATTCGGAGGTGATCCGAGCAACGTCACCATCATGGGCCAGTCGGGCGGCGGAGCTAAAGTGTGCACGCTGGTAGCCATGGTCGAGACAAAGGGGTTGTTGCACAAGGCCGTAGCCTTGAGTGGAAACATCACGGGGGCAATAGATAACAATTACAGTACCGAACTGGGTAAATACATCCTAAAAGAGGCAGGTTTACCACCTTCGCAAATAAACAAATTGCAAGAAATACCTTGGCTCGACTACATCGTCCTGGCCAACCGAGCAGCCGCTAAGTATGACAAGCAACTAGGCGGCAATGGCATGATGCGTGGTTCTTTTGGGCCTGTGGGTGATGGCTTCCACATCCCGATGGATACATTTTATACCGATCCGGAAGCTCCCTCGGCCCATGTCCCCATGCTATTCAGCACCACTACATGCGAGTTCTCCATAAGCCGCGACAATGCTACCCTCGAAAAAATGAATAGAACGCAACTGGTGGAAATGGTGGACAAAATGAAAGGTAAAAACGGTGAGAATATTGTATTGGCTTATGAAAAAGCATTTCCCGACAAGAAACCTATTGAATTGCTCGGCTTGATAATGAGCTCCCGTGAGAAAGTGATTGAAGCCATCAATGCCAAGGCACAACAAAGCGCACCGGTCTATTTAGCATGGTTCGGCTGGGAGCCACCCTTATTCGACGGGCGCATGCGTTCCTTCCATTGTCTGGACATCAGTTTCTGGCTGAAGAATACCGACGTTATGCTTACCCATACGGGGGGAGGCAAGCGTCCGCGCGACCTCTCCACGAAGATGACCGACGCTTTACTGAGCTTCATGCGTACGGGTAGCCCCAATTGCACAAGCCTGCCTGAATGGCCGCAATATACACCGGACAAGGGAGCCACGATGATGTTGAACGACCAGTGCGAAGTAGTCTACGACCCTGACCGCGAAGCACGCAAAGTGTTAACAGAGTAAACCAAGCATTTTTCCTATTGTCCTATTAGAGTAGGACAATAGGAAAGGCAATACATATCGGCTACCATCCGGTTGCTTCCGTACCATGAGATAGCTGTCTTATTTATAATCTTAAAATTAATTCCAATGAAGAGTAAATTCATTTTAACAGCATTTTTTTGTGTTTGCGGCATAATGCCTAGGGCAGCACAATGGCAACGTACGCCTACCCCTAACGACACACTCCAATCAGTCAAAGTGCTGAGTGACGGCAGGATAGCATTGAATATCTACGCACCCCAAGCCAAGAAAGTAGACATCGAGGGTGACATTATTCCTTGGGGAAAGAAGCCAGATGTGATGAAATCGGTCTCTGGTGTATGGACGGTGACCGTACCTCCAGTAAAAGCTGGAGCCTACCGCTACCACTTTATAGTAGATGGTGTGAAAGTGTTCGATCCCAAGTCTCCCGAGGCACATGAAATCTCAGCCGTACTGAAAGTGGAGGCAAAAGATGGCGATTTTTTCTCCATGAAGGAAGATGTTGCCCATGGTGCAATAGCTCAACGTTATTATCACTCAAAGACTCTGAAGACTACCCGTCGCCTGCACGTATGGACGCCAGCGGGTTATGAGAAAAGTGTGGAAAAATTGCCGGTGCTCTACCTGATACATGGCGGAGGTGATACTGACCTTGCTTGGCCTACGGTAGGCTGCGCAGGCAACATACTCGACAATTTACTAGCCGAGAACAAAATGCAACCCATGATTGTGGTGATGCCCAACGGCTCCATTGCCACAGAAAACCTAATGGACGAAGTACCTCTATTTGCCAAAGATCTGATGAATGACATCATCCCTTACATCGAAGCCAACTACCGTGTACTGACCGACAAAGACCATCGTGCCTTAGCAGGCCTCTCCATGGGCGGCATGGAAACTTTGGAAGCAGGCTTGAATCACTACAAAGAATTCGGCTACTTATGGGTATTGAGCTCTGGATGGTTTGAGACGAACAAGAAAATGTACGCCGAACGCAGCACCTACCTCAAGACCATCGCTCAAGACTTCAACCACACAGTGCACGCCTTGCATTTCACGCAAGGTGGTCCAGAGGACATCGCTTACAACAATTGTAAAGCCATGCTGAAACTGTTTGACGCAGCAGGTATCAACTACAAGTACAGCGAAGCCCCCGGTGGACACACGTGGTACACGTGGCGCAATGACTTGTACAACTTGGCACAACAGTTATTTAAGTATTAAACATGACAATTATCATTGCAAAATACCGAATTACATCCTATTATTAACTTTAATCCCTCCCAGCAGTTCTCCATCCCAAGCTATAAAATTAAGTTTGGAAAATTATATCGTATATATACACATCACGTCACTTACTTACGCAACTACGCACTCCATTCAAATACATTATTAATAAATGAGAAAATAATTTCTAACATAAGTAACTTGAAACACTAATTCTTTCTTCTTTTTACAGAACTCCTAAAGGGTCAATGTAAAAACCTGAGGGGTAAATTTATAAATTATTATCTTTGTCTCCAAATTCATAGCTTATGGAGTTAAACGGTTATCGCCTTCTTCTTCCTGAAGGCACTTTAGAGTACTTTGCTCTTGTTGATGTGAAGGAAAGCGTAAATGAAGTTGTGATCTACCTTGAGGAAAAAAATATCGTTCCTGAGAAGTATACAGATCAGGATACTGAGAGTAAAGGCTTTTATGATCCTGTTATTGTTCAGGATTTTCCTCTTCGTGGCAAGAAGGTCTTCCTTAATATTCGTCGTCGTCGCTGGCTCTTAAAGAAGCATAATGAGTATATCTCTCGTAACTGGCGTATGGTGGCTGAAGGTACTCGTATGACGCAAGATTTTGCGTCTTTTTTAAAAGAACTATATTGATAGCTATCCGATCAGTTGCAAGCTCTTAGGTGTTTTATATGGAGTTGACGGAGATTTATTGGAGCGTCAATACCGTAACCATCTAAGTGGTTATCTCCATTGGGACCAACTTGTTCATGCAGAGGATTGGCTACTATTCGAAAAGAATATCGGTGCTTATATCTGTATTGATGAGGTAGCCCTCTCGCGTGGAGAACTCTATACTGTACTGATCAATAAAGAAGCTCACGGTGGTAAAGGTAGTATGATTGCTATCATTAAAGGTACGGACGTTCATACGGTCACTTCTGTCCTGCTTAAGCTATCCCGTCTCCGCCGTTACCAAGTGCGCGAGATTACTTTGGATATGGCTCCTAACATGGAGCAGATTGCCCGCATCTGCTTTCCTGCGGCCAAACGTGTTACCGATCGCTTTCACGTACAGAAGTTAGCTTATGAAGCGGTGCAGGAGATGCGTGTAAAAGCTCGCTGGGAGGCTTTGGATGAAGAGTCCACTCAGATTGCTTATGCAAAGGCCTGTGGAAAGATGTATCATGCACCTGTTTTCGCTAATGGAGATACAAGAAAGCATTTGTTAGCGAGAAGCATTTATCTGCTTTACAAGAAGGAATCCTTATGGACTCTGTCTCAAAGAATACGAGCTGAAATTCTTTTCAAGGAATATCCCGATATAAAGAAAGGATATTATCTGTCTATGCGGTTAGGCTTAATCTATCATCAGTGTAAGTTTAAGGATATTGCTTTGACAAGGCTGGCAAGGTGGTATGATGAAGTAGATAAATCAGGGTTCCTCACCTTTGGAAGGGTCGCACGTTCTATACAAACACATTATCTGAATATAATCAATTTTTTTGAAAGGAGGGCAACCAATGCCGCAGCAGAGTCATTCAATGCTAAAATCAAAGCATTTAGAGCACAGTTCAGAGGAGTAAGAGATAGAGCTTTTTTCTTATATAGACTTGCTAAATTATAGGCTTAAATATAAAATCCCTCAGATTGTTACGTTGACCCCCAAGTCTTTCAAAGCAAACGGAGTAGAAGCAAAAAAAGGTCTACAAATCTATGATTTGTAGACCTTTACCCGCTAGTTTTCCATCTTATTCAGAACTGTTGCGGAGAGAGGGGGATTCGAACCCCCGATACCCTTTAGGGGTATACACGCTTTCCAGGCGTGCCTCTTCAACCACTCGAGCACCTCTCCTTGTTCGGGGCGCAAAAGTAAGGGAAGTTTTTGGAATTACCAAATGTTCGGGCAAATAATATTAAAAGTCCGTTCAAGCAACCAATGCCGGAACGGACTTTCAACACTCAATAAAACATACTTATCATTACCGTGATCTGACTTCCCGTCTCATGAATATGACATACGAAAGGGCAAAACAGATAACAGTAGCTGCAATCAGTCCGGTGAGCTGCGGCCACACCACCAAAAGACTCTGTCCCAATGGCAGCGGGCTGGGAATGGCCCCCTGAACCTGCTCCATAGTGAGCGGCCCCAAACTTCTGACGGAAGGCATCAGCAGCGTTGTGGTCGCCTCATTGAACAGTTCGCTAGGTGCCAGACGCATCAGACCGAGAATAAATTTCTGGTAACTGACTATCTGATAAGGAGATGCCAGCTGCGAGGGGCTCAACGCCTTGGCAACCAGGTTGACAATCATCGTATAGAACACGCTGAAAAACAACCATACCGCCACCGAAGCCAATGCCGAGGTGGCCGCCTGACGGAAGCAAAGCGAAAACAGAATGGCCAGATTCAGCCAGAATGCCACATAGAATACACTGATTATGAGAAAGAATACAATCCTCCAAAATTCTTCTGCTGTGGGAGGAATGCCTATCGCTATCAACCCGCAGCCCATTACGAGGAATCCCAGTACAAACAGCATTATACCTATCACAATCAATGCAGCCACGAACTTGGCATTGATAATGCAATCACGATGAACGGGCTGTGACAGCATACGGCTCAACGTCCCCTTGTTCTGTTCCGAATTTATAGCATCGAATCCCAGCGCAATCCCCAACAATGGCCCCAGAAAGTTGATAAACTGCACAAAAGAAGGCAATGTGCCGTCCGAGGCTGTGAACAACTTCAAGAAAAGGAACGAACCGTCCGGGTCATTGGGCTTGATGGCGGCACCGATGTTGGTAAGCGAGGTATAGAGTGAGCCCATGCACGTAAGCAAAATGATTCCCATCAAGATAATGAACCGCCAACTTTTCACATGGTCGGATATTTCCTTGTTGACGACTACCCAAAAAGGATAATTGACTTTATTCATGCCTTTCCCCTCCTTCCTCCATATAATGGTTATAAATATCAGACAATTCCTGATGCTTGTCCTTCAAATCAGACATATCAATCAAGGTGACCAGCTTCCCGCTGTTGAACAGTCCCACGCGGTCGCAAACTTTCTGCACCTGGTCCAGGTGGTGGGAAGAGAACAAGACGGTCAGTCCCTCCTTCCGGCTCAACTGCCTAATGAGCTCGATGAACTCCTGAACACCGGCAGGGTCTATTCCCGAAGTAGGTTCATCCAGGATTATAATTTCCGGATTTTTGATAAGCACGTCCGCCAGTCCCAATCGCTGGCGCATACCGCGCGAATATTTCCCGGTCTTCTTTTTCATCTGTCCGGCAAGCCCCACATGCTCCATCAGCTCCAGCGCCCTGACTTTCGCTTCGGCATCCGAAATGCCATTGAGACGCGCAGTATATATAAGGTTTTCCGGACCGGTCATGTCATCATAAAACCCCACATCTTCGGGCAGATAGCCTATCTTCCGCTTTACCTCGATAGGATGCCTGGTAGAGTCGATACCGCAAATCTCCACAGAGCCGGAAGTGGGTTCCGTCAGTCCCAGCATCATCAGGATGGTAGTTGACTTGCCGGCGCCGTTTGGCCCCAATAATCCGAAAATCTCCCCTTTACGGATAGTCAAGCAAATGCGGTCTACGGCAGTGAAGCGCCCATACTGCTTGGTCAAGTCTGTCAATGCAATCACTCGCTCGTCCATGCTCACCTCCTTCCATATTTACGGAACAGATAGCATACGGCACCTATGGCAACGATTATTATCAAAACGCCCACCCATCCCCATATCATCGGGGTTTTCACGGCAATGCGGAATTGGGCGTCTGTATTCACTTCAGGAGTTTTGGCCGTCATGGTAGCCACATAATCTCCGGGCAATGCCTTTTTGGATGCTTTCATGGTAGCTACGACATTGGCCGTTTCCCCCGCCTTCAGCATATCAATCTTCGAAGGCTCAAAAGACACTTCCCAGTCCACGGGCTTATTGGCAGAAAGCTGGATATCTTTCAACAATGAAGAGCCGGTATTCCGGACCACCAACTCGATACGCTTCACATCTCCCGCTGTGATTTCGGTACTCAACAATCCTCTGGGCGTGGACAATTCCATCTCGTAGGAACCCGTGACAACAACTTCCAGCTCCAAGTCGGCAGAAGTCGTACCGGTAGCTGCACGTACCGGAATCTTGTAATTGCCGGCTTCCACATTGGCGGGAGGGACAATCTCTATACTCACATTCTGGCTGCTGTTCGCTTCCACCTGGGCAGAAGTGGCCTGCTTATAGTTGGGCTTGAACACGACACTCCAGCCTCTGGGGGCATTGGCCATCAGCGCATACAGCTGCTGGTCGGCCGTCTGGTTTTTCAAAGTGGCATTGAAGGTAAAGGTGGACTTGGAATTGCCCTGCATATTGGGCTGGTCGGTAGTGAACTCGGTCTGGTAAGTTCCTTTCTGGGCCACGACCACCTCCAGCGGCAGTTTGGTTTCTCCGGCAAATACTGTGAAATGATAACTTCCTTTATTTACTTTTAGAGGAACTTCCACTTTCAAATTGAACGTTTTCTTTTCCTGGGGCAGTACAGAAAGCTGGCTGAGGGTCCAGCCGCCTGACTTGATTTCATGCTTCCAACTGCCCGGCAATCCGCTGACCGAGAGATTTGCATTTGTAACCCCGTCCGTGTTGTTAATCAAATCAATGCTGTAATCAATGGACGCTCCGGGCGTCACGGAAATTTTTGTGTAAGGAGTGTACAGAATTATGCTTCCAGATTCATCGGCATGTACACTTAAGGGAAAGGCTCCCAACAAAATAACTAACAATAAAATACAATTTGTTCTCATAGTCATAAAAAAGTTCTTATGGTTATTTAATTATGAATATTTTCCCAATTTGTGCGTTGCAAAAATAAAAGATAGCTATATTAGTAGCTGTTAAAAGAAACAAAAGAATATAATTGCGGACACAATATACCCTGCGATGACCTGCTTTTCTTATCTTTGCGATTCCTATTGATACAAACGAATACCATACCGACATGAGAATCCCTGAAATACGCTTACAGAACCAGCAACTGTCCACTCCACTCTTCGGCCACCCGAAAGAGCTGGTCTCCTGGATAGGCGCCATGCAGGCACAAGACTATACAATGGTGAAATGGGCCGTAGGTATGCGGCTGAAGTCACCGGGAATTCAAGCCGTGGAAAAAGCCCTGCATCAAGGGGAAATACTGAGAACCCACATAATGCGTCCCACATGGCACCTGGTAGCAGCAAAAGACATTCGTTGGATACTGAAACTCTCTGCACAACGCATCAAATCCGCCAATGATTCTTATGCAAAAGGACATGGTCTGGAAATCACGGAACAGCAATATGACAGAAGCCATACCGTACTCGGGAATATCCTCAGCGGGAAGCGAAGCCTGACGAAACAAGAGATTGCGGAACATTTTGAACGTTCGGGACTGCTTGCAGACAACTACCACATGACCCGCTTTATGTCGCGTGCCGAAGTCGAAGGTATTGTGTGTAGCGGAGAATGCCGTGGACGACAACACACCTATGCCCTTCTGGACGAAAGAGTTCCACCTACCCCCGAACTGACGAAAGAAGAAGCGCTGGCCCGTCTGGCTACAGCCTATTTCCGCAGCCATGCCCCCGCTACCCTGCAAGACTTCTCCTGGTGGTCCGGTTTGCCTTTAACGGAAGCAAGGCAATCTATTTCTCTGATAGAACCGGAACTGATGTCCGAACAATGGAACAGCCAGACATGGTACATCCATGACTCCTGCCGGACATCTGGAAAGGCGACCGGCAACCTGCACCTTCTTCCCTCCTACGACGAATACCTGATAGGATACAAGGACCGGACGGACGTCCTACCCAAAGAGGACTATTCCAAAGCTTTCACCAACAACGGATTGTTCTTTCCGGTACTTCTCTATAAGGGGCATGTAGTAGGAAATTGGAACAAGGCGTCCAAGAAAAAAGAAATCTTCCCGGAGCATTCGCTTTTCCGGAAAGACATCTGCCTGAAAGAGGAGTTGCTGAACCAGGCTAAAGAAAAGTACGTCCGGTTCCTAACACATTAAAGGCGGTCATCGAAGATGTTCATTGAAGAATCTCTCTATTTTGCCGAATGGAATTACCTCTATATTGTCATACAAGTCTACATGGTTTGCACCGGGAATAATCAGCAGTTCCTTATTATCACCCTGCAACTTTTTAAAAGCATCTTCACTGAAATAACGTGAATGGGCCTTCTCACCGTGCAGCATCAACACTGCACTACGGATTTCATCACTATATGAAAGGATAGGCATATTGATGAACGAAAGCGGTGAAGTCTTGTTCCATCCGTGATTCGAGTTGAGTGACCGCTTATGATAGCCGCGCGGTGTTTTATAATAGGCATGGTAGTCCTTCACAAATTGTGGAGCATCGGCAGGCAACGGGTCTACTACACCTCCTCCAAGAGCAAATGTACCGTTTCTATAATCCTCCGTACGCTGAGCATTAAGCTGGCGCCGCAATTCATGCCGTGCATCGGCATTCATAGAATCGAAATAACCGTTAGCATTGACCCGGCTCATGTCGTACATGGTTGCCGTAACTGTAGCCTTGATGCGAGTATCGATAGCCGCTGCATTAAGCGCCATGCCTCCCCATCCACAAATACCGAGAATGCCGATACGCTCTGCATCTACATCATCACGGGTGGAAAGATAATCGACCGCTGCACTGAAATCTTCCGTATTGATGTCCGGCGAAGCCACATAACGGGGCTGGCCGCTACTTTCTCCCGTATAGGATGGATCGAAAGCAATCGTCAGAAATCCACGTTCTGCCAATGTCTGCGCATACAAGCCCGAAGCTTGTTCCTTCACGGCACCAAACGGACCACTGATGGCAATGGCAGGCAATTTACCCGTCACATTCTTGGGTACATACAAATCGGCAGCAAGTGTAATGCCGTAACGGTTGTGGAAAGTTATCTTCTTATGGTTTACTTTATCACTCTGTGGAAATGTCTTGTCCCACTCCTGAATCAGATTCAAATTCTCTTCCATAAATTTATTATCATTATTAGGATTATTTTCTGTTGCAAACAAATGTCCTGCAGCACAAAGGCTAATAACCATCGCCGCACATATGTTTTTTACCATGTTCTTCATCTCTACTTCTTTAAGTTTCGGTTGGAAATTCATTTCTTAATCCATTGCTTGACAGTTTCCCGGCTCGCTCCATTCAGCAGCCTGCCTTTTCCCCAGTTTATGCCGGGGTAATTCGTCTGCAATTCCTTTTCTGCATTAGAAATACTGCTGCTTCCCGAAGTGGCGAATGGAATAACCGTTTTACCTGCAAAATCACCGCTTTCTATAAATGTATTGATGATTCTTGGAGCCAAATTCCACCAAATAGGAAAACCTATATATATGGTATCATACTCCGCGAGACTTCCCAATTTAGAATACAATGCAGGACGTGATTTGGAATCCGACATCTCCACACTGCTGCGCGAAGCTTTGTCGTGCCAGTCCAAATCAGCAGCCGTGTACTTTTTCGCAGGCTGTATTTCGTAGAGAGTCCCATCGACAGTTTCTGCCACCAACTTGGCAGCCCTTGCCGTTGTTCCCGTTGCCGAGAAATAAGCTACCAGTGTCTTACCACCTTTTTTCTGTGCGTTAACAATAATAGACAACAGCATAACTGCCATCATAAACAATACCAATCTTTTCAAACGCTCTATCCTCAAGCAACGGATGTAGAATGGGAGCAAATGGCCGG
>OHGP01000191.1_pt1 | contig 12001 bp, 10 predicted proteins | sample 1567901 | NCBI WGS metagenome assembly OHGP01 (sample SAMEA3879511, study PRJEB24766) | human gut metagenome | biome: human-associated habitat; feature: feces | place: USA | collected 1985/1987 | reverse complement strand
AACACCCTTGTCCTCAAACGCTTTCTTAATCTGCATCGCAAGCGCATCGGCGCGCTTCGCAGCCTCAAAATACTCGCCGCTCTCCAGCATCGTTGCAAACTGCAGTCCCATCAGCCAGCCTTTCGCAAGTACTGCACCATTCTGCTTCATGTAGGCCTTAAAGCGATACTTCAGATCCTGTGCCGTAATAATGAGCGCCTCGCCGAACAAAGCGCCACACTTTGTTCCGCCAATATAAAATACATCCGTCAATTCCGCAAAATCCTTCAAAGTAAGATCATTTTTCTCCGATCCAAGTCCATATCCCATGCGCGCGCCATCCACGAAAAGATACATCCCATATTTTGTGCACACATCATGGATCTCCTTAATTTCCTTCTTCGAATAAAGTGTACCTTTTTCTGTCGGGAAAGACAGATATACCATCTTCGGTTCGGTCAGATACTCCGGCTCGTCCTGATCGTAATATGCCTTGGCGCAAGCGGCGATCTGCTGCGCGGTAATCTTGCCATCTGTATTCGGAAGTTCCAGAATCTTGTGTCCGGTATTCTCGATGGACGCCGCCTCGTGACAGTTGATATGTCCGGTATCTGCAGCGATCACGCTTTGCACCGAAGATAATGCAGCAGCGATCACGACATAATTCGCCTGCGTGGCTCCCGGAATGAATTTGATCAATGCATCGTCATTATCGACCAGCTTCTTTATGATGGTTTCCGCTTTATCGCACCACTCATCTTCCCCGTATCCGGCGTAGCTTGTGCTGTTCGTTGCGCCAAGTTCCTTCAATATGGATGCAAATGCTCCATGGTTGTAATCGTTATTAAATCTAATCATAAAAATCTTACCTTTCCTGTCTTATCAATCAATATAGGGCGCCTGCCCCGCAACGACCGGAGCCTTGCGGAAGATGGGTTGCAAGACGTCCGGGGGACGTCTGTTCTGCAACGACCGAAGCGGAGCGGAGACCGAGTGAGGTCCGGGGGACCTCATGCCACGAGCCGACCGAGCCGGAGGCGAGACCTTGAACCATGGGTTCAAGGCTCGCTTCGGCTTTGAACAACAAGACAGGGACCAAACGCTTTGCTTGGTCCCTGTCTTATTGTTCAATGCGGAAGATGGGACTTGAACCCACACGATTGCAATAATCACAAGATCCTTAGTCTTGCTCGTCTGCCAGTTCCGACACTTCCGCATGCGGCTCGCCGCTGCAAGAAATATACTATCATCTCACACCCAAAAAGTCAACAACTATTTTAAAATTTTTTCAAGTATTTTCACTTCCCCCTTTTTTACAAAAAAATCAAAAATTTTCAAAAAAGTACTTGCAATCTGTCAGAGAATGTTGTATAGTAATCAAGCGTCAGGCAAACAAGCCCGACAGAATGAACAGATGGCCAGTTGGTCAAGCGGTTAAGACGCCGCCCTCTCACGGCGGAAACAGGGGTTCGATTCCCCTACTGGCTGTTAAGATGTCCGAGAACACTGTGTTTTCGGATATTTTTTTATTCGATAGAAAAGTTCCTTTCCAGTCGAATAAAAAATACGAGTATGCGCACTTGCGCGCAGGAGAAACTGCGTTTCTCCGGAAATCTATTGCCTGACGGCAAACGCGCGCAGCGCGGGCGTGCGCCAAGGCGCATACTTTTTTAACTATTTACGAAATTCCCTTGCATTTTATGCGGGTTCGTGCTATGGTTACAGAGATGACAGAAGTTACGAATGTAAGAGTGGGCGGCAAGCCCACTCTTATTTGCTGAGAAGGGCAGAAAATGCGCCGGGCGCATCGGGCTGCGCTTTTTGGCAGAGGACAACTGAATAAGGAAGGTGATAGAATGTCAAGAAGAGAGACATACGAAGCCAGAACGGAAGAGCTGCTTGTTCCGATCGCAGAGGCAAACGGCGTGGAGATCTACGACGTGGAATATGTGAAGGAAGGCAGCGACTGGTATCTGCGTGCCTACATTGACAAGCAGGAGGGCGTCAATATCGGGGACTGCGAGGCGGTAAGCCGCGCGCTGTCGGACAGACTGGATGAAGCGGATTTTATCGAGGACGCTTACATTCTGGAGGTCAGCTCGCCGGGGCTTGGAAGGACGCTTAAGAAAGATAAGCATCTGGAAAAGAGCATCGGGCAGGAGGTTGAAGTGCGGCTGTATAAGCCGGTGGAGAAGTGCCGGGAATTTACCGGGAGCTTAAAGGGCTTTGACGCAGATAATATTACGATTGAAACAGCGGAAAAAGAGATGACATTTGCCAGAAAAGAGATCGCGCTGATCCGGCTGGCGTTGGATTTTTAAAACGATAACGGGCACACCGCCCGCCTGAAGGCAAAATGGAGGATGAAATGAACAAGGAATTAAAGGAAGCATTGGATGTACTGGAGAAGGAAAAAGAGATCAGCAAGGAGACTCTTTTTGAAGCCATCGAGAACTCCCTGATCACCGCCTGCAAGCAGCATTTTGGCAAAGCGGACAATGTGAGGGTAGAGATCGACCGCGATACCTGTGATTTCCTTTGCTATGCGGAAAAAGAGATCGTTCCGACGGAGGATGATGTGGAGGACGACTGCCTGCAGATCAGCCTGGACAAAGCGAGGGAGATCTCCAGACGCGCGGAAGTGGGCGGCATCATCCATGTGGAGATCAAATCCAAGGAATTTGGCCGTATCGCAACCCAGAACGCGAAAAACGTGATCCTGCAGAAGATCCGCGAGGAAGAAAGAAGCGTTGTTTACAATCAGTACTTTGAAAAGGAAAAGGACGTTGTGACAGGCGTTGTGCAGCGCTATCTGGGACGCAACATCAGCATCAACCTGGGCAAGGCGGACGCGATCTTAAATGAGAGCGAGCAGGTAAAGGGCGAGGTATTCAAGCCTACCGAGCGCATTAAGGTTTATATTCTGGAAGTGAAAAATACCCCCAAGGGTCCCCGTATTCTCGTAAGCCGCACCCATCCGGAGCTGGTAAAGCGTCTGTTTGAGGCGGAGGTAACAGAGATCAGGGACGGCGTTGTAGAGATCAAGAGCATCGCCAGGGAAGCCGGAAGCCGTACCAAGATCGCGGTATGGTCCAACAACCCGAACGTGGACGCGGTGGGCGCGTGCGTCGGCATGAACGGTTCCCGCGTCAACGCCATCGTAGACGAGCTGCGCGGCGAAAAGATCGACATCGTCAACTGGGATGAAAACCCCGGAAACCTCATCCAGAACGCGCTGTCCCCGGCAAAGATCGTGGCAGTTTTTGCAGATCCCGACGAGCGTACCGCAAAGGTTGTGGTTCCGGATTACCAGCTTTCCTTAGCAATCGGTAAGGAAGGCCAGAACGCCCGTCTGGCGGCGCGCCTGACCGGATATAAGATCGACATCAAGAGCGAGACGCAGGCGAAGGACGCGCCGGGCTTCCGTTATGAGGATTATCTCGAGGACGATTACGACGAAGAGGAAGAGGATTACGGAAACGGCGAAGAATATGCAGAGGATGAGACTGCAGAGGAATACGCAGAGGATTCCGAAGCCTGTGAGGAGGCATGCCCCGAGGCGGAAGAGCTGACAGAAGAAGCGGCAGATCCGGCAGAGGATGACAGCGAGGGCAGCGATGAATAAAAAGATTCCCATGAGGCAATGTGTGGGCTGCGGCGAGATGAAGGAAAAGCGCGATATGATGCGCGTTTTAAAGACGCCGGAGCAGACCTTTGTCCTGGATGCGACAGGCAGGAAAAACGGGAGAGGCGCCTATGTGTGCAAGAGTCTGGATTGCCTGAAAATGGCGAGAAAGAACAGGGGTCTTGAGCGTTCTTTCCGAATGAGTATTCCGGATGAGGTCTATGACAGTCTGGAAAAGGAGTTTGGTGAGAGTGAGACCGAATAAGGTATTTTCCCTGTTGGGACTTTCCACGAGGGCGGGACGGTGCGTGAGCGGCGAGTTTATGACGGAGAAATCCGTCAAGGACGGCAGCGCGCGTCTGGTGATCGTGGGAACGGACGCTTCCGCGAACACGAAGAAGAATTTCCGCGACATGTGCAGCTTTTACAAGGTCCCGTATTTTGAATACGGCACGAAGGAAGAGCTGGGGCATGCGATGGGAAAGGAAATGCGCGCTTCGCTGGCGGTAATTGACGATGGATTTGCCGGAACTCTGAAAAAGCATCTGGAAACAGCGGTGAATGAAACGGAGGGAACGGAATGTCAAAAATAAAGGTGCATGAGCTCGCAAAAGAGCTGAATATAAAAAGCAAGGACATCATCGGCTTTCTTCAGGAGAAGGGCGTTGACGTAAAGGTTGCCCAGAGCACGGTCGAGGGCGACGCAGTGGAATTGGTGAAAAAGAAGTTCGGCGCTGCCAAGGATGCGGCAGCCGGACAGCCGGCGGCAAAAGGGGCGCAGAATGCAGGCAATGCAGAGAAAGCGGATCAGCCGGCAAAAAAGGCGGAAGATCCTGCGGCAGCGTCCGCAGGAAAAGCAGCTCAGGAGGAAAGGATGGCGCAGGTGGAGAAGACGGAAACAGCAGAAAAGACGGCGCAGACTGTGGATACGCAGGCTGCAAAAGATACACAGGCAGCGGAGAAGGACGCAAAGTCCCATAAGAAAGCAAAGACGATCATCGTGGTAAACAACCCTCAGAACAGCCGCATGAAAAACGGCGGAAACGGCGGCAGCGGAAATGAGAGAAGAGGGAACGGAAACGGCGGAAACGGGAATAACGGCCGCAGAAACGACCAGAATAAAAACGGAGGCAAGCGTCAGAACGGCGGCAGAAACGGAAACGGCATGCGCATGGAGAGCCGTCCTTTGATCAAGCCCCTCACAAAGCCTTCCCAGCCGGTCATGCCCGATGAGAAGCTTTTAAGCATCGAGCGCGCGGCAAAGGAAGCGGCGGCAAAGGCTGCGGCAGAGGCAGAACGCGCGGCGAAGGCTGCGGAGATCGAAGCGCAGAAGAAGGCGGAAAGCGCCGCAAGGGAGCGCCTTGAAAAGTCTGACAGGGCAGCGCGCAGCGAAAGAAGCGGCGACCGCGATAACAGAGGCGGCGACAGAAACAACGACAGAAACGGGGCAAACCGCGGCGACAGAGGCGGTTTCCAGAACCGTGACAGCAGAGGCGACAGAAGCAATGACAGAAATAACGCAAACCGTAACGAAAGAGGCGGTCAGGGACCGAGACGGGATGGCCGTCCGGGCAATAACGGCGCTGCAAGGGATGGTCAGGGCTTTAATCGTCCTGCAGGCGCTGGCAGGAATGGTGCGGGCAATAACCGCCCTGGCGCAAATGGCGGACGCCCTCAGAACGGCGACGGAAGGCAGGACAATCGATTCAGAAAGCCGGCGGCGTCTAAAGGCTTTGCACCGGAAGCTCCGGCAAAGGATACGGATAAACGCCGTGACAACAGAAGCCTGAACCAGCAGGAGCGCGATAAGAAGTCCAGAAGAGACGCGATGTACGAGGACGACAACGCAGCAAAGCTGAAAAACAGCAAGCGGGCGGGACGTTTTATCAAGCCGGAACCCAAGCCTGCAGAGCCGGAGGAGACGATCAAGGTGATCACGGTTCCCGATACGATCACAATCAAGGAGCTGGCTGAAAAAATGAAGATCCAGGCGGCGGCGATCATCAAGAAGCTGTTCCTGGAGGGCAAGATCGTGACCGTAAATCAGGAGATTTCCTACGAGGATGCGGAAAATATCGCGATCGAGTACGACATCATCTGTGAAAAAGAAGTAAAGGTCGATGTGATCGAAGAGCTGCTGAAGGAAGAGGACGAGGACGAAAAGGACATGGTTTCCAGAGCGCCCGTCATCTGCGTTATGGGTCACGTTGACCACGGTAAGACGTCCCTTCTGGATGCGATCAGAAAGACGAATGTGACCGACCGCGAGGCGGGCGGCATCACGCAGCATATCGGCGCCTACACCGTACAGATCAACGGACAGCCGATCACCTTTTTGGATACGCCCGGACACGAGGCGTTTACGGCGATGCGTATGCGCGGCGCCAATGCGACAGACATCGCAGTTTTGGTCGTTGCGGCTGACGACGGCGTAATGCCCCAGACGGTTGAGGCGATCAACCACGCGAAGGCTGCAGGCATCGAGATCATCGTTGCAGTCAACAAGGTGGATAAGCCGAGCGCGAACATCGACCGCGTAAAGCAGGAGCTGACAGAGTACGAGCTCATAGCGGAAGACTGGGGCGGCAGCACGATATTCGTGCCTGTTTCCGCAAAGACCGGCGAAGGCATCCAGCAGCTGTTGGAGATGATACTGCTGACGGCAGAGGTTCAGGAGCTGAAGGCGAATCCCAACAGAAATGCGAGAGGTATCGTGTTGGAGGCGCAGCTTGACAAGGGCCGTGGTCCTGTGGCGAGTGTCCTTGTACAGAAGGGTACGCTCCATGTGGGTGATTTTGTTTCCGCAGGTTCCTGCAGCGGTAAGGTCCGTGCGATGATAGATGACAAGGGACGTCGTGTAAAACAGGCGGGTCCTTCCGTTCCGGTAGAGATCCTGGGTCTTTCCGACGTTCCCGAGGCGGGCGATGTATTCCTTGCCCATGAGAGCGACAAGGAAGCAAAATCCTATGCGGCAGCCTTCATCGAGCAGAATAAGGAGAAGAAGCTGGAAGAAACCAAGTCCCGCATGTCTCTGGACGATCTGTTCAACCAGATCAAGGAAGGCAATTTAAAGGAGCTCAACCTGATCGTCAAGGCGGACGTACAGGGAAGCGTGGAAGCGGTGAAGCAGAGCCTGACGAAGCTTTCCAACGAGGAAGTGGTCGTAAAATGTATCCACGGCGGCGTAGGCGCGATCAACGAGTCCGACGTAACGCTGGCGGGCGCGTCCAACGCGATCATTATCGGCTTCAACGTGCGTCCTGACGCAACCGCAAAGGCGATCGCGGAGACAGAGGGCGTTGACATCCGTCTGTACAAGGTCATCTATCAGGCGATTGAGGACGTGGAAGCTGCCATGAAGGGCATGCTGGATCCGGTATTCGAGGAAAAGGTAATCGGCCATGCGGAGGTGCGCCAGATCTTCAAGGCGTCCGCAATCGGCAATATCGCCGGCTCCTATGTGCTGGACGGCGTATTTACAAGAGGCTGCAAGGTCCGCATCTCCAGAGAGGGCGAGCAGATATTCGAGGGCAATCTGGCTTCCTTAAAGCGGTTTAAGGACGACGTAAAGGAAGTAAAAGCGGGCTTCGAGTGCGGTCTTGTATTTGAAGGTTTTGATAAAATGCAGGAGTTTGATATCGTGGAGGCCTACACGATGGTGGAAGTGCCCCGCTAAAGTTTCAGAAACGGCATTTTTAGGGGAGCGCCCTTTTTCCGCAGGGAGAAGGGCGCTTCAGAAATAGAGGTTGGAATGAGAAAAAACAGTGTAAAAAACAGCAGGATCAACGGCGAAGTGCAGCGCGTCCTGGCTGAGGTGATCCGCGGGGAGATCAAGGATCCGAGGATCGCGCCCATGACGAGCGTGGTTTCCGTAGAGGTGGCTCCGGATTTAAAAACCTGCCGCGCCTACATCAGCGTTCTGGGCACGCCCGAAGAGGTAACGGATACGCTGGAAGGATTAAAGAGCGCGGAAAAATTTATCCGCGGCCGTCTGGCAAAGGAAATTAACCTGCGCAATACGCCGGAGATCCATTTTATCATGGACCAGTCCATCGCTTACGGCGTGGACATGTCGCATAAGATCGATCTTGTCATGGCGGATCAGCGCGCGAAGAAAGGGGAGGATGAGGATGCAGAAAATTCTGGAGGAAGTGAAGAATAACAGCCTCATCGCAATCAGCGGACATGTGCGCCCGGACGGAGACTGCATCGGTTCCAGCATGGGGCTGTATCTGTATCTGAAAAAAGCGCTGCCCGAAGCGGTGATCGATGTTTATCTGGAAAGCCCTGCGCCGGTATTTTCGTGCATCAGGGGCGTTGACGAGATCAAAGCGGACTGCGCCAAAGAGATCGTTTACGACGTGTGCATCGCGCTGGATACGGAGAGCAGCCGTCTGGGCGCTGCGGAAAAATATTTTAAAACGGCGAAAAAGACGATCAATATCGACCATCATATCAGCAACGCTGCCGGCTGCGGTCAGGTCAACTACTGTAAGCCCGACGCCAGCTCCACCTCGGAGCTTGTTTATGAGCTTATGGATGAGAGCCTGATCGATGCAGACATCGCAAAGGCGATTTACATGGGGATCGTCCACGATACGGGCGTGTTCCAGTACAGCAATACGACGCCGCACACGATGGAGATCGGCGCGAAGCTTCTCTCCTACGGCTTTGACCATTCAAAGCTGATCGACGAGACATTTTTTGAAAAAACATACCGCCAGCTTCAGGTAACGGGCAGGGCGTTTTTAGAGAGCATCGTGTTTATGGGCGGAAAATGCATCGTCAGCGGGATCGACGCAAAGATGATGAATTTTTACGGCGTAACGCCGAAGGATCTGGAAGGCATCGTCAGCCAGTTAAGATCGGTCAAGGGCGTGGAGTGCGCGATCTTTTTATATGAAACGGGCACGCTGGAATACAAGGTGAGCCTGCGCTCCAACGGGGCGGTAAACGTGGCGGAGGTTGCGGCGTTTTTCGGCGGCGGCGGACATGTGCGCGCGGCGGGCTGCACGATGCGCGGGACGTTCCACGACTGTGTGAACAATCTGTCGGCACATATCGAGAAACAGTTGGAAGGATGAGCAAGGAGGCTGCATGAACGGCATTCTCAATGTCTATAAGGAACCGGGCTTTACGTCCCACGATGTGGTGGCGAAGCTTCGGGGCATTTGCAAACAGAAAAAAATCGGCCACACAGGTACCCTGGACCCGGAAGCGTCCGGGGTATTGCCCGTTTGTCTGGGCAGCGCCACAAAGCTGTGTGAGCTTTTGACACAAAAGGATAAGGAATACCGCGCGGTAATGCTTTTGGGCTGCGAAACGGATACGCAGGATACGACCGGGACCGTGCTTTCCGAACACGAGGTGACGGCTTCTGAGGAGGAAGTCCGGGAGGCAGTGCTTTCTTTTACAGGACATTACGACCAGATCCCGCCCATGTATTCGGCGTTAAAGGTAAACGGTCAGAAGCTGTGCGATCTGGCGCGCGCCGGAAAAGTGGTGGAAAGAAAGAGCCGTCCTGTCACGATCCATTCCATTGAGATCGAAGAGGTCAGCCTGCCCCGGGTAACGATGACGGTGTCCTGTTCGAGAGGGACTTATATCCGGACGCTGTGCCATGATATTGGTCAGAAGCTGGGCTGCGGCGCGGCGATGGAAAAGCTCGTCCGCACAAAATCGGGGCGGTTCGGGCTGGATCAGGCATACAGGCTTTCGGAGATCCAGCAGCTTTCTGACGAAGGAAGGCTTGCAGAGATTTTGATGCCGGTGGAGGCTGTATTTGAAGGGCTTTTGGCGCTGCAGGTGACGGAGGGCGGGCAGAAGCTTTTGGAAAACGGCAATCCGCTGGAATGCAGGCATGTGAGGGCGATGGAAACAGCCTCAGACAGGATAGAAACAGCCTCAGATGGTTTGATGGATGCGGAAAAAAGAAGCGCGGATACAGATCCGGAGGGCGTTTTTGAGGACGGGATGCAGGCGCGCGTTTACGATAAAAGCGGGAATTTTACAGGCGTATACGAATGGCGGAAGGCAGAAATGCGCTTCAAGCCGGTAAAGATGTTTTTGGAAAAGCAGTAGGAAAGGAAACGGACAAAAGAATGCAGATCATTTCCGGGACGGTTGATTTTGAATTGCAGGGCGCTTCGGCGGTGGCGATCGGAAAATTTGACGGGATGCACAGAGGGCATAAGGCGCTTTTGGAAGAAATCCTTCGCGCAAAAAAGGAAGGGCTTTTGGCGGCGGTGTTTACGTTCGAGCCTTCTCCGGCGGCATTTTTTTCGGGGAAAACGGTAAAAGGGCTGACGACAAAGGAGGAGAAGCGCCGTTTGTTCCGGCAGCTCGGGATTGATGTGCTCGTGGAATTTCCTTTGAACGGAGAGACAGCAGGGATGCTGCCGGAGGATTTTATACGGGAAATCCTGTGTCACAGAATGAAGGCGGCGTTTATCGCGGCGGGAACGGATATTTCCTTCGGGGATAAGGGCAGAGGAGATTACCGGCTTTTAGAGTCGCTTTCTGAGGAAGGCGGATACCGGGTAAAAATCATTGAAAAAGTGCAGGAAGGCGGAAAAGAGATAAGCTCCACACGCGTCAGGGACAGCGTGGAAGCGGGGCGGATGGAGGAAGCTGCGCAGCTTTTGGGTGCGCCTTATGCGGTGATGGGGACTGTCGTACACGGCAATCAGATTGGACGCACGATAGGGTTTCCAACGGTAAATCTGATGCCTCCGGAGGACAAGCTGCTGCCGCCAAACGGCGTGTACCGCTCAGAGGTGGAGTGTTGTAAGGGGATTTACAGAGGGCTGACCAACGTAGGGGTCAAGCCAACGGTGGATCAGGGAAAAAACCCGCCGATGGGTGTGGAAACGTATCTCTATGATTTTGAGGGAGACATTTATGACACATTCATCACGGTGCGCCTTGAGTCGTTCGTGCGCCCGGAGCAGAAGTTTGAGGGGCTTTCGAGGCTGCAGGAGCAGCTCCGGAAGGACATTGCGGCGTGCGCGGAGGGATAAATTCCGGCCGCCGCATTTCGCTCCTGTTTTCTGTCTGCATCCTGACTTAAATTGAGAAATGGTTTTGCTTGACATTTTCATTGCTTTATATTTATAATGAAATTGTTACAAAAGTATTACAGAATGTAACGGCGGCTGGGATGCCGGCCGCCGAAGAAAAAGGAGAGTAAGAATGCGAAAAATCGGAAAACTTGGACTGACTGTTGTGGTCTGCGTTATGTTCGCAGGGATGACAGTGAATGCAGGTTCAGCCGGGAAAACAGTCCGTACAGCAGTGCAGTCGGCGGGTGTGGGCAAGCTTCTGGACAGTACAGTGGATGCCGGGGAATGTCTGGCGGCAGCCGAGGTAGCAAAGGAAGAACGCAGGAAAATATATGGATATGAAAATCTGGGCGTGGCGAAGGTGAATGACTACTTAAATATCCGTAAGGAGCCTTCGGAAACAGGAGAGCTTGTAGGGAAGCTTCCTAAAAACGCCGGAGCAGAAGTGCTTTCTGAGAAAGAGGGCTGGTATCAGATAAAGTCCGGCAAGGTGACAGGCTATGTGCGCGCCGATTATATGCTGACGGGGGCTGAGGCAACGAAGCTTGCAGATCGGGAAGCTGCTGACATGGCAGTATGCAATTCCGGCGGTCTGCGCGTGCGCGAGGAAGCCAGTCTGGATGCGCCGGTGATCACACAGGTGGCGGAAGGCGAGGAGCTGGAAGTCGTGGAAGTGCAGGACGAGTGGGTCAAGATCATGCTGGATGATGAAGAGGCGTTTGTTTCCAGGGAATATGTGGATATTTCCAAAAAGCTGGAAAAAGCCGTAAGCATGACCGAATTAAAATACGGACAGGGCGTTTCCGACGTGCGCGTCGATCTGGTCAACTATGCGAAGCAGTATCTGGGCAATCCATATGTATGGGGAGGCACCAGCCTTACAAACGGCGCGGACTGCTCTGGCTTTACCATGTCTGTCATGGCCCACTTTGGGGTATCCCGGCCCCACAGCTCTGCGGCCCAGGCAAACTGCGGAAAATCCATCAAATCCAGCCAGATGCGTGTGCTTCTGCCGTTTCCCTCTCGGAACGGGTGTGCAATGTTCATCTCTACATATTTTTCGACGATTTCGTCAAAGGTGCTCTGCGGCATTGCTTCCACATTTTGCAAAGCAATCTCCAGATACATCACCGGTGCAAAGCGAAAGTTTCCCTTTGCAAGGTTCACCGTCCGCACCTGACCGGCAAAATCATAGATTTCCGAAAACAGGTACGCATGGATTTTGCAAAGCGCCTCCACGCTTCCCGGCTTTAAGGTATCCAGATACCCGCTCTCAAACAGCTCCATCGCTTTTTTCTTGCTGATTCGCTCTTCCTCCCTCGCCAACTCTGCCGAG
>OHGP01000189.1_pt1 | contig 12092 bp, 10 predicted proteins | sample 1567901 | NCBI WGS metagenome assembly OHGP01 (sample SAMEA3879511, study PRJEB24766) | human gut metagenome | biome: human-associated habitat; feature: feces | place: USA | collected 1985/1987 | reverse complement strand
TATACCACTTCGCTCGAAGTGCCCTTGACGTCGAGCACCAGCGCCGTCATGCCGGCCTCCCGGCACTTGTTCACATAATAACGGATCGAATCGGGGTAACTGAAGCGCACCCAGTTGGCCGAACAGTCGAGCCACATCAGTTTGGGTTTCACCCCCTCGGCGGCACTCCGGCAGCCGGTCGCACCTGCCGCGGCAAAGGCCAGCAGGCATACAGTCAGCAGTTTTTTCATGGAAAATTAAAAGCTATTTTCGTTTGTAGTTTCCGTAAATATCGACTTCGTCCGCATGGAAAGGATCGGCCACCGCGTCGATCAGCAGCGCGCATTCGAGTCGCGTGAGCGGACGCGCCGGATCGTAACCGGAGAGCAGTCCGGCGGCGGCGCGCTCCGTCTGCGCCGCAATGTCCCCGGCCGGCTTGCCGAGCGCTTCGGCCAGCATCGCCGTCAGGAGCGCCCCGTCGACCGGCGTTTCCCGAACGGAGGAGCGTACCGACGGATAGACTTCACGCAGCCCTTCGCGCAGTTCGGATTCCGCGATCGTCCGATCGGCGTCGAACCAAGTCTGGTTCTCCCAGCCGACGTTGGCTCCGCGCCCCTTGAGGATTCCGGTCACGCCGATCCGCTGCATCGCCCCGAAGCGCGGATCGTCGGCCGGCAGGTCGAGGTACGGCAGCAGGTAGCCGCCCGCATCGAGCACCGCCTCCTGCACCCTGCGCACCGCAACTTCGGACGGATCGACGCCCGCCGCCGCGGCCAACGCCGCCAAGGCTCCCGTTGCCTGCCCGATCTGCAACACGACGGGTTGCAGGCGCGTGGAGCCGTTGACGAGGTTGGTTACCGAGACCGATTTTTCGGCTACGAGCAACCCCGGAAATCCTGCGGGAATCACGATGCCCAGCGGAAAACCGTACGAGGGGATGGGATGGAAATAGAGGTCGGGCAGATCGTCCCAGCCCGAATAACGGGTATGATGCTGATCGACCGGATAATCGCCCACGCCGACCGCCGTACGGTAAAGCGTTCCGGCGTAGGGGTCGGTGATGTCGTTGAGCGTAAAACGCACGGCGCCGTGAATGCGCCGCGACTCGCGGTGATAGGGAATGAACGGCAGCCGGTCGTCCGTAGGGAACTCGTCGTCGGCCAATCCCAACGTATTGAATCCCAGCTCATGCTGAAGGAAATAGACGAATGACAGCGTATGATTCTTGGCCCTGCGGACGGCGTCGGCCCGCTCTTCGGGCGTCATATCGATCATGTCCACGTAGTAATCGTTGCCCTCGATCGGCCAGTTGATCATGTATTTGCCGTCGGGCAGTTTTCCGTAGGTAATCATCATCTCGCGGGACCACATGCGATGCGGCTCCTTCGGAGCGACGCAAAGATCGTTCACGCAGCAGCAGGCAAAAAGCGACGGATCGTACCCGTCGGGCCGCGGAATCGTGACGTCGCGGCCGTAATCCTTCAGTACGGCGACGTAGGTCAGGTCCTGCACGATGCCGTTGGCTTCGGCCGGGGCAATATCCTCATGCGTGACGGCCGACGAATCCATGCCGACATCATAAGGGACGCCTACCATCCGGGCGACGTCGCCCAGCTCCGTCGCATCGACGAGCACATCGGCCTCGACCTGCCGGAGCCGGCCGTCCCGCCGGACACCCAGCCGCCATACATCCTTTTCGCGCTCGGCCGTCTCGGCCGCCGAACGGTACCACACGGTGAGGTTCGGCTCCCCGGCGACAAGCCGCTTGAAAATGCTGTCGCCCACCGAGGGTTCGAACAGCACGTTGCTGACCCACCCCGTCATCAAGGCCGAATCGCAGCCGTAATGCCGGGCCAGTTCCGTCCGGAACTCGTCCCAGATGCCGCCGCGCAGGCGGTAATTGCCGTCGGTGGCGCTCACGCCCGCCGAGGTGAGCATGCCGCCGAGCCAGTCGAACTCCTCGACGATCAAGGTTCGCGCCCCCATGCGGGCCGCCTGCAGTCCGGCCGCCGTTCCGCTCGCTCCCCCGCCGACGATCACCACGTCGTAACGCTCGGCGGAACCGCATGCAAACAGCCCCAAGCACGCCAGCAGCTGCAAATATTTCAGTCCGGTAAATCTCATATTCGGTCGCTTATTTTAAATCGACTGCGGCCCGGCTGATCCGCCCGAAGCGGTCCGTAGCCGACACCTCGACGCGCTTCGCCCCTTCGGGCAGCGCGACGCGGTAATAGTGGTCCGAAATCGAAGGGTAAATCCATTTGTGGTCCATCTGACTGGTATCGGAGTACATCTGTTTCGCGGCGGGATCGTAAGCCTGAAACCGCTCGGCGGGACCGCACGGCACGCCGTCGATCGTAAACTGAACCTCCCACGCCGGGTCGCTGGCCCAGATGTTGGCCACGGCATACCCTTCGAACTGGGGATATTCGCGACCGCTGTAAATTTTCATCTGGTAGTCGGCCGGATAACCCGTCGATTTGTAATACCAGTCGATCCGGTCGCCGTTCACCTCATAGACGCCGTACCCGGCGGGCGTGCCGTCGGTGCAGAGCGGGCCCTGCCACCATGCGCCGCTCAGGGCGGGTGTCACATGCTCGTAGAGGCCGGGCGCGATCGGCTGGTTGAAGGTCGTATGGGTATGGCCCGAAATGATATGCGCCCGGTAGGGTTTCAGAATTTCGTAAAGCCCCCTGTGGTTGGTCATCGTCGATCCGGCGCGGTCGTAGCGGAACTGCTTGCGGTCCTGCTCCTCGCAGGTCGAAGGGATATGCAGGCAGACGACCACCGTCGAACCGGGCTGCACGCGGGCAAGGTCCTTTTCGAGCCAGCGCATCTGCCGCTCTTCGAGATAGCCGATGTAAAAATAGTCGCGCCCGATGAAGAAGTTGTCGTCGAGCACCACGTAGTGGATGCGTCCGACGTCGAACGAATAGTAGACCGGACCGTACATCTGCTCGAACTTCGAGAAGGAGGTTTCGTAAGAGCGTCCGTAGACCTTCATGTCATGGTTGCCCATCGCGTTGCGGAACGTGATTCCCGTACGCTCCATCACTTCGTTGTACCGGCCGTAAAGCGAATGGTCGTGCGACACGATGTCGCCGCAGCAAATGCCGTGGAAAGGCATACCGCCGTAACTGCGGACCGTGGCGGCGATGTCGTCGGCCGCCGCCGCGAGTTTCGCAAACTCCTTCGGCGCCCATATCTGCGGATCGGCGATGGCGATGAACCCGTACCGCGAGTCGTCGCCCGCACGGCGGAGCAGCGTAAAATCGCAGGATTTGCCGTCGGCCGGCAGCGGGTGGAAATAGCGCACCACGCCCTTTTCCACCGGAGCGTCGTAGCCCGCAGGCACGCAAACGAAGACGAAGCGGTTGTCCGCACCGGCTTCCAGGCTGTAATTTCCTCTTTTGTCCGTGCGCGCGAACTCTTCGCCGTCGGAGACCCAGACGCCTTCCACGCCCCGGCCGCCGCAAAGGACGCGCCCCTTGACCGTGACGCTGCCCGCGGCCCATGCGCAGGCGCACCACAACGACAACAGAATTGTCAGTAAATATCTTTTCATCGTTCCGTATTTTAGTTCTATTTGCATTGTTCGAGAATCTGCCAGCACTGGAACAGCCCGCGCGGCACATGGAAACATCCCTTCCATTTTCCGCCCTTGAGCGGCAGCAGCACCTCGCCGCGGCGGTTCAGGTAACCGAACCATTCGGGATGCTCCGTGTCCTTGAAATGCGCCCACGTATATTCGTGCAGTTTCCCGAACCACTCCAGACACTCCTTCGATCCGGTCAGCTGATAGCCCTTGATCATCGCGATCGCCGATTCGATATGCACCCACCAGAGCTTCTGATCCCATTCCAACTCCACGCGGGGCGCGCCCTTGCGGTCCAGAAAATAGAAAATGCCGCCGTACTCCTTGTCCCAGCCGTATTCGGCGGTATTGAGCGCGATTTTCACCGCTTTGTCGATCAGCGCACGGTCGTCGAGACGCACGCCGAGGTTCATGATAAACCACATCGCTTCGAGCGAATGTCCGGGATTCATCTGACGGCCCTCGAACGTATCGGAAAGCCGTCCGTCCTCCGTGACGTTCTCGACGATCAGCCCCAGCTCTTCCCGGTAAAACACCTCCATCACTTCGTGCAGGCACTCCCCGATGGTGTCGGCCAACAGTTGTTTGTCGATCATCGGCTCGATCTCCAGCGCCATGTTGCAGAGGATCATCGGCAGGGCGAAGCTCTTGAGCGAACGCGTTCCGGGATAGGCCTTGCACCACTCGCCCTTGGGATTGGCGCGTTTCTCCAGAATCCGGTCGAAAGTCCGCTTGGCGATCAGGGCGTATTCGTCGCTGCCCGTCGCAACGGCGACCTGCGCAAAAGCCATCGTCGCGAACGTATAGGAGAAAATATTATAGGGCTGCACCAACGGGCGACCTTCGCGCGTCAGCGCAAAATACCAGTTGTAGTTGCCGTCGTGGCCGTATTTGCGCAGGAACTCGGCTCCCTGCACGGCGCATTCGAGCCATTCGGGGCGACGCTCCACCTTGTTATAGAGCATGGCGAACATCCACACTTCGCGCCCCTGCAGCCAGATGAATTTGTCGGTATCGTAGACGCTTCCGTCACGATCGAGACACGTAAAATAGCCGCCGAATTCCCTATCTTGCGATTTTTCGAGCCAGAAAGGCAGTACGCCATCCAGCAATTCGGTTTTGTACTGTTCCGCTAATCTTTTGAAGTCCATAATCTTATCTGATTTATATTGTTATCTTGTCCAGTATCGTTCGATCTCTTCGAGCGTGCGGCCCGACGTTTCCGGCACCGCCTTCCATATCAGCAGCATATAAGGCACGCACATCGCGGCGAAGAGGAAAAAAGTCCCCGCCGGCGTCAGATTCGCGAGCATCCACGGCGTAAGCTGCCCGACCAGATAGGTCCCCACCCAAAGTGCGAAACCCGCGATCGACATCGCCACGCCGCGCACACGAATCGGATACATCTCCGACAAAAGCACCCATACCACGGCGCAGACGGAGATGGCGCAGCAGAAAATATAACACAGGAACGCCGCCAGCAGCACGCCGTCCGGCATCCCCGACCGCTCACCGGTCAGGAAACAGGTCCCGATAAGCAGCAGCGACAGCACCATGCCCGACACGCCCCAGTAAACCAGCTTCTTGCGCCCTACGCGGTCGATGATCGCCAGCGCCAGCACCGTCGTAAGCATATTGACCGCTCCGACCAGTATCTGGGCGAACAGCGAGTCGCTGCCCGACCATCCGGCCCGCTCGAAAATCGACGGCCCGTAGTAAAGCACGGCATTGACGCCCATGAACTGTCCGAGAATGGCGATCGCCGTGCCGACAAGCACCGCCGTCCGGATGCCTTTCGACAGCAGAAGCCGCCACTGCGGGGTCTGCCCGCCGCCGACACCTCGGAGATGTAAAGCGGCGAGACGACCGAAACGACGCCGATGCCCAGCCCGCCCACGATCCGGTAGACGACCAGCTGCGTGAAATCGGCGCAAAGGGCGCATCCCACGGCCGACACCGTGAACAGCACGGCCGAGACGAGCATCGTCCGCCGGCGTCCCAGCCGGTCGCTCAGCACGCCCGCACAGAGTACGCCGGCGACTGAGCCGGCCAGCGCACACCCCACATACCACCCCTGCTGCAGGCTGTCCAGCCCGAAGCGGGCCGTCACCAGCTCGACGGTGCCCGAAATCACGGCCGTGTCGTATCCGAACAGGAGTCCGCCCACGGCAGCCGTGACCGCAAGAAAGAGCATGTACGATATGTCAGCGCGCTGTTTCATGGAGCATTCACCGTTTCCGGTAAGGGTTGTCGATTTTAAAATAATCGCAGTAGCGATCGTAAAGATGTCCCGCCTGCGGATAGGCCGAATTGGGACTCATAAAGTGCGAGAATTCGAACGTGATGACGTTCTGCATCCCGGCCCGCCGTGCGGCGTCCAGCTTCAGCAGCAGTTTCTCCCATTTGATCGGCAGGAAGCGGATCGGCATGTCGCGGTCGAACGACTCGATGTTGGTCCAGCACTCCATGCCGTACTTGTCGGCCAGCGCCTTGTTCACCACCAGATAATCGTACAACTCGTGGTAATCGACCTGCCCGTCCTGAAACGCGAGGATGTCCACCGCTCCGGCGACATTGCCCAGTATCTCGTTCCACTCGCGACGGTGCTCTTCGACCGAAAGGGCCTTGTCGCCCGCCATCACCTGATCGGTCTTGATGCCGTGGATGTAGGGCGAAATCATCGTTTTCAGGCCGCCCGAAACCGCCTTGGCATGGCGGCCCACTTCCGCATAGATGCGCGACATGTTTTTGGTCCGGCGGCTGATCTCCTGCGACAGATACCACCCCTGAAACGACTCGTGGTGGCCGTATCTGGCCCACACCTCGTCGATCAGTTTCAGGTTCAGGTCTATCTCGCGCCGGAAGAGACCCTCCTGCCAGTATTTGCCCGAATCGTACATGCCGAAATAGAACGCCATGCCGTATTTGTCGGCCAGCGTGAGGAACATCTCCACCAGATCGACCGGTGGATAGTACACCTCCTCGCTTTCGAGCAGGCACTCGAACGGCGCGGCGATCCACCGTCCCAGCCCGGCGCGGATCAGCACCACGGTGTTGATCCCCATGTTTTTCATCGCCCGGAAATCGGCGTCCCACTCCCTGACGCCCCAGTTCTGGTGGGGAATGTCCCAGCTCACCTCGTCGAGAAACGTCGCGCGGACAGGAATCGCTTCGAGGATGCCTTCGGTCCTGAAATCCGCGTCCGACAGGCCGCAAGCCGCGTCGCCGCCCGCCGCACCCTTCGGGGAGCAGGACGCCAGCACGACTGCGATCAGCACGGCCAACGCCGCCGCCAAACCGCCCGGTTTAGGGTAATGTCCGTTCATCGGTCTCTATTCCAAGGTTTTCAGATACTCCATATAACGGTCGTACAGGTGCCCCGCCTGCAGGTAGGCCGACTGCGGACTCATGAAGTGCGAGAACTCGAACGTAATGGCGTTCTGGTAACCGGCCTGAGCCGCCAGCCCCATCTTGAGCCGCAGTTTCTCCCATTTGATCGGCAGGAACTTGATCGGCATATCGCGGTCGAAGGTCTCGGAATTGGTCCAGCACTCCAGTCCGTAACGGTCGGCCAGTTTCTTGTTGACTTTCAGAAAATCGACCAGCTCGTCGTACTCCACATGGCCGTCCTGAAAGGCGACGATATCCACGGCGCCTTGGATTCCGGCAAAGATGGCGTCCCATTCGCGCTCATGGCTTTCGAGCGTCACAACGTTCTCCTTCGAAGTCGACGCATTGTACTGGCTGACGTTCTTGCTGCCATCAATATAAGGGGAAATCATGGTCGGCAGACCGCCGGAAACCTCCTTGCAATAGCGTCCCAGACTCGCATACAGATCGACGATCTTGCCGGTATTGCGGCTGCATTCCTGCGAAATATACCAGCCCGCAAAGGATTTGTAATGTCCGTAACGGCTCCACACCTCGTCGATCACGCGTTTGTTCAGCGCAACCTCCTGTTCGTATTCGCCGCGGTCCCAGTACTTGCCCGAATCGTAGAGTCCGAACCAGAAGTTCATGCCCCACTTGTCGCTCAGGCGCAGGAACATATCGACCAGATCGACGGGCGGTTCGTAACACCCCTCCTCGGCCGTGAGCACCCGCGAGGGAAAAGTCTGCCAGCGGCGGTAACCGCAGCGGATCAGGATCACGGTGTCGATGCCTGCTTCGCGCATGTAGCCGAAATCACGGTCCCATTCGGCTTCGCCCCAATTCTGATGGGGAATATCATGGCTGATTTCGTCGAGAAAAGTTCCTTTTATTCGCATAACTCATTTATTTAAATTTCAAATCAGGTTCTCCAAAAAAGCCTGCGGTTCGTAAAAAAGACCGTAACGGCCATAACCGCGGCCGTGACCAGCACGCCCCGCGCCACGCCCATCCACGGGCATAGCTCGGCAAAGGCCTGCAAACAGGGCGACAGATGCAGCAGCGTCAGCAGGGGCATGATGAGGAATCCGGCCGCCGTATAGGCCACCATCGGATTCTGCCCGCATTTGACCAGCGCCGAGAAACGCACATTCAGCCGCCGCATCGCGATTCCGGCGGCGATCAGGACAAACGAAGCCAGCCCGGAGGTGACGAAAAAATAGCTGAACGTCGCGTAATCCTTCTTGATGCCCCCCTCGAACGCCTCCAGCGCCAGTCCCAGCCCCAGCCAGAAAAAGCCCCAGCCGAAAAGCGAACGGTGCAGTCTTCCGGTCGCGGAACCGTCTCCACGCAGCAGACGCCGGAGCAGGAGACAGAGCAGGACGCCCGCCACGAGATTCACGACCAGCTGCCGTGCGAAAAGCCCCCACATATTCAGGCATATCAGCGTCACGAGCAGGACGAGGGTCCAGACCTCACGCCGCCGGGACGCCCCCGGCGCATCTTCGCCGCTCTGCGTCATCCATTCGTAGATACGGTCTCCCGCAATCGTGCCGGGAATGATGATACAAAGGTATTTCAGGTAGTCGAAGCGGAAAAGCCACGGCGCAGGCGACCAGTTCCACAACGCCTCGTTCCACGAACCTTCGACGCCGCTGCCCAGACGCAGTGCCGCCAGCAGCGCCAGCACACCCAACCGCGCCAGCAGGTTGTTCCGCGTATAGAGCCACACCAGGCTGCCGAAGAGCGCCATATTTGCAAGGACCAGAATGATGACGTCGCTCCGCTCCGCCGAGACGGGCAGCCCCCAGCCCCACCGGGGCTGCGATGCCGGCGACGCCGGACAGACAGACCATGCGGTTCTGCCGGTCCGAAAACCGGTCAATGCGCATGAAGAGCGCACAAAAACAGCCCCAGCCCGCCAGTTGCAGCAGCGAGGAGCCCCATCCCGGCAGCGTTCCCGTCACCCCGGAACGCAGGTTGGCGAGGGCAACGGCGAAAAGCGCCAGCAACGCCCACCTGCGCACCACGACCGTCAGGATCAACGCCACCGATTCACCCCGCTGCTCCAGCCGCTTACGCAGGGCCAGCGGGAAAGCGGCCCCCATCGAGAAGAGGAAAAACGGGAAGACCAGATCGACCCACGTAATTCCCGGCACCGACGGGTCGAAGCGGAACGACGGCGGCGGCACCTGCGCATGAAACAGCCACGCAGGAAGTTCGGCGTGCCACAGGATCTGCCCCGACAGCACCATTCCCACGATAGCCAGTCCCCGCAGCAAATCGACCGTATAAGCTCGTTTTTCCATCTGCACGTTACGTTATTTCAGGTATTTCTGTTTCTTGAGGTAATCGGTCCAGATCACATACCCCACGGGGTGGAGGTGGATTCCGTCCTTCGTCAGGTCGATGCGCAGCTCGCCGTCGGCATCGGAAAGCAGCGGCGCAAGATCGACGAACGTACACCACGGCTTGGCGTCGCACAACCGCACCAGCCGCGCATTGAGCGCCCGCACCTGCGGATTGTGCCCCTTGAGTCCGGGATATGCCAGCCGCCGGGTATTGACCGGCAGCACGCTCTGGATATAGAGCCGGCAGCCGGGAACGGCTTCGTGCACCATGTCCGCCATGCGGGTAATGTTCATCACGATCGTATCGACAGGCTGCCCGCCCGTCAGGTCGTTGATGCCCGCCATCAGGAAGATTTTGCGGGGCTTGCTTTTCAGGATGTCGGGCAGACGGTCGATCATGCCGAAGGTATTGTCGCCGCCGATGCCGCGGTTCTCGACGTCGCCGTGTTTGAGCAGCAGGCTCCACCACCCCTGTTCGGTAATGCTGTTGCCGAGGAAGACGATCGCCCCCTGTTGCAGTCCCTCTTCGTCGTGGGCCGCACGGCGGGTATCGTAGTAGGCGTTATGGAATTTCTGCGCCGAAGCGCCGGACGCCGCGAAAAGGGCGGCCAGAAACAATATGACGATGCGTTTCATAATCAGTCTTTTTTAATTACGCCGTCGATACCGGTCTTGACATACGACCACTGATCGGCTTTTTTCAGGTGAATCATATCGAACAGGAAATAACCGTCGCAGGCGTTGATGCAGGCGGCGACCGAAGCGGTGATGGCCCGGTTCTCCTCCTCCTGCGGCACCTTGTCGTCGGCATCCCAGTTTCCCACGTCGGGACCGCCGGCCACCATCGGGCAGGCTCCCATCGTACGCTCTTTGGCCAGCAGGCAGAATCCCTGCATGGTCCATTCGGTCGTGCCGTAAACGCGCGTCGGGGAGGCGTAGGCGCCGATGAGCATCTGGTCCATCAGGTCGGCATAGCCGTAGTTCATGTATTTCTTGGTAGCCCACGAGAATTTGGACGAGGTGTCGTAATTGGGACTGGCCCAGTTGACACCCACGTCGTAATAGCTGGCATACCAGCCTCCGACGTATACGCCGAACTTGACCGACGGATTGACCGACTTGACGGCGGCGCGCGCCTTCTCCATAAAGTCGTGAATCACCTTCGCCCGGAATTCGAGCCACTGCTTCATATGCACAGGCTCCGGCGAGGGTATGCCCGAAGTATGGCCCGCAGGCAGAATGTCGGCGGGGAAACCGGCAACCGACTGGCCGATATACTTCTCGAACTCCTTGCGCGTATAATTCGAGAAATCGCTGGTAAATCCGTCGAAGCGCCCCCTGTCGAGGAAGATTCCCGCCAGTCCGTCATAGGCCGCGAGGTCCTTGAGCATCGAACAGAGATACTCCTGCACTTCGGGCAATACCGGATTGAAGAACTTGGCGGACTGCGAAGTGGACATGATGTTCGTAATGCCGCCCGCCAAATTCAGATCGGTCGTCCATGCCCGCTTGGCCTCATCCCGAAAAACGACTCCGGCGCCGCCCAGCGAAGTCTGGTTGCCCCCCGTAAAGGTATTGATCGCGGCGTGAATGCGCAGGTCGAGCGACTTTCCGGCGTCGATAAACGCCTGCAGGTAGTCCCATGTGGCCGTGCGTTCGACTTTGGAATATCCGCCCGGCAGCCATGCGCCGAGCCATTCCACCTGATCGACCACCGACGTACGGAAAAGCACGTCGCCGGTAGTAGGCCGCACATCGACTACAATATCGGTGAATCCGGCCTCCCGGGCCTTGGTCAGATCGCGCAGTATATTCTCCTTGCTGTTGGCGAAATCGGGGAAGTTGGCCGCGGCATCGACCCAGATGAAGCAGGGTTTCTCCACTCCCGGCTCCGGATCGGGATCGGGGTCGGGATCGGGCCACTCCCATTCGGGTTCCTTCGAATCCGAACCGCACGAAACAGCCCCGTATCCCAGCGTCAGCACCACCAGAGCCGCCGCAAACCATTTGACATTCTTTTTCATCTTCAAAATTATGTTTGTTTTAGGACCTGCATCCCCGGTCAGAGGGATGCAGGCAAAAGGGGTGTTACTTGTCGATACAGTCGAACTCCCAAGCGACCAGCGCATTGGTATTGGCGTCCGTATAGTAGAGATTCATCTTGTATCCGTCGGCCGATGCCGTCATCAGCACGTCGCCGGCCGCATTGACCACCGCCCCGGCAGGCTTGTATTCGTTCGATACGAAAACCTTCGACGGCGACGTGTCGCACGCACCCGTCATCTGATCGGGCGTCGTCACATCGAACATGTAGGCCTTGAACTCTCCGTAGGTGAAATGCGCGCCCTCATAAATCGCCGCATATTTGGCGTTATTGAACGTACATACATCCACACAGTTGTAGTTGGAGTTGGCACCCCATGTCGCAGTGGCGATCTTGTGGGTTACAGCGCCCGTCGCATCGACACGATACAGCGCATTGGCACTGTAGTAGGCAAGGAAGTAAGGATCGTCGGGATTGGCCGAATAAGCCTCCACGTCGGCGTGGCCGTTGCCGTTCCAGCCGGCGGTCGCCCCCGTAACCGAGATCATCTGCGGCTTGGCCGGCACGCCTCCGGTAATCACCCAGCGGAGGAACTTGCAAACAGCACCGTTCCACGTATAGATCACGGCCGTAACGATCGCATCGCCCTTCACGTTGCCCTGCACCGAAATGTGCTTGCCCATCGAAGCGCCCGTAGCGTTCGTATAGGAGAGCAGCTCGGCAGGCATTTCATCCGTCGATGCCGCCGCATAAA
>OHGP01000184.1_pt1 | contig 12366 bp, 6 predicted proteins | sample 1567901 | NCBI WGS metagenome assembly OHGP01 (sample SAMEA3879511, study PRJEB24766) | human gut metagenome | biome: human-associated habitat; feature: feces | place: USA | collected 1985/1987 | reverse complement strand
TAGTTTCAAGCCTCTCTACAAGTTCAGCCAATATATATATAATGAAGAACGTACTACCGTATCTCAGAATGCCAATCACTCTTTGGGTATGACATGGACCAATACGGCTTCTTATGACTGGACTATGGGAGAACATTCGTTCAACGCCTTGCTGGGTATGGAAGCCTATCGTTACGAGGGCACTTATATCGAAGCTAAAAATGGTATGCTGAAAGAAGGTTTTGATGATTGGGAACATGCTTTTGTGGGCAACGGAACGGCCTCCGATTCGACCAACGGCTTGGGTGCCAGTGGCAATCCGCATACCGAGAGCCGCAAGGTGTCCTATTTCGGCCGATTGGGTTGGAACTGGAAAGAAACTTATATGGTCAATGCTACTTTGCGTGCAGACGGTTCGAGCAACTTTGCCAAAGGCAACCGTTTTGGTTACTTCCCTTCGGTATCGGCAGGATGGACCATTACTAACGAAAAATTCATGGAAAATACGCAAAACTGGCTCGACTTCCTGAAACTACGTGCCAGCTGGGGACAAGTGGGTAATGCCAACATTGACGCATTCCAATATCTGGCTCCTATCAAGAGTACCAATACTCACTATCTTTTCGGTAGCGGTTACGGCGATTCGGATGCTGCGGCACAGCTCGGAACCAACTGGGGAGCTTACCCCAGTCGTCTGGCTAATGCGAACATCAAGTGGGAGACTTCACAGCAGACCAATATCGGTCTTGATGCCCGATTCCTCAACAGTCGCCTGGGTGTTAATTTCGATTTCTACATTAAAGATACTAAAGACTGGCTCGTGGTGGCTCCTATTCTTGCTACTGCCGGAGCAGGTGCTCCTTATATTAATGGCGGTGGAGTGAAAAACACCGGTGTGGAACTCAATCTTACTTGGAATGACCAGATAGGCAAGGACTTTAGTTACAATATCGGTATCAACGGTGCCTACAATAAGAATAAGGTCGGAGAGATTCCTAACGACGATGGTATCATTCATGGTTCTACCAACCAGTTGTATGACAATACTCCTGAATTCTATCGTGCCGAGAATGGCAAGCCTATCGGTTATTTCTATGGTTTCAAGACAACAGGCGTATTCCAAAACAATCAGGAAATAGAGGATTGGATTAAGGCCGGTAACGGTGTGCTGCAGGCTGACGTACAACCGGGTGACGTGAAGTTTGTGGACATCAACCATGACGGACGGGTGAACGAGCTTGACAAGACCGATCTTGGCAACGGTATTCCTGATTTCACCATGGGCTTCAATCTCGGTTTCAACTGGAAAGGGCTTGATTTCTCTGTAGTGGCCAACGGCGCTTTCGGGCAGCAGATTGTCCAGAGTTACCGTAACCATACCTCCAAGCAAGCCAATTATACTACTGCTATTTTAGGGCGTTGGACAGGAGAGGGAACCAGCAATCGCATACCTCGTGTCACAGACCAGAATCTCAACTGGCAGTTCTCCGACCTTTACGTGCAGGATGGTGATTACCTGCGAATCAGTAACATTACTTTGGGCTACGACTTTGCCAAGCTACTGAGATGTAAGGCCATCAGCCAGTGCCGTATCTATGCTCAGGTACAGAATGCGTTCACATTTACCAAATATGACGGCATGGATCCGGAAATAGGTTATGGTCCCGAAGGAGATAACGGACAAGGTTGGGTGTCGGGCGTTGATTTAGGTTATTACCCCCGTCCCCGTACCGTATTGTTTGGCGTTAACTTGAAATTTTAAAATATAGACTGATATGAAGAAAAACAAAAATATATTTATGGCAAGTGTCCTGCTCCTGAGTTTGGGACTGGCTTCGTGTACCGACAGTTTTCTCGATGTTACGTCGAAGACTGAATCTTCAACCGGTACATTCTATAAGACTGAAAAAGATGCTTATCGTGCTCTGATAGGTTGTTATGATGGTTGGCGCCAGACTTCATCAGCCATGATGGTAGGGTTTTATATGGCTTCCGAGGTGATGAGTGCCGAGTGTTTTGGCGCTACCGGAAATGCCGATGGACGTGGCTATCAGGCCATTGACCGTTTTGACATCTCCCAATCGCCGGCTGACCTCAACCTATACGAAGGTGACTGGAAAAATTATTATGCGGGCGTCTATCGTTGCAACGAGCTGATAGCTCATGAAGAGCAGATTGTATGGAATGAATCGGATAGCAAACGTGGTATCTATATGGGCGAATGTCGTACGTTGCGTGCATTGCTTTATCTGGATATGGTTCGTTTATGGGGGAATATCCCACTCTTTCTGGAACCGGTAAACGAAAATCGCGCTCCTTCACCTGCCAAAGAGGTGTTCAGTGCCATATTTACTGACTTAAAATATGCTATCGAGAATATTCCCGGTGACGCTTATCCCAAGGCCGACTATACCAAGAACGACGGACATATTACAAAATATGCCGCCGAGGCTTTGCTGGCACGTGCCTATCTTTTCTATACCGGATATTACGGTGAAGAACCTGTAGAGGTGACTCGTGCCGAAGCTTTGGCTGCTGTAGAAGACGTAATCGCTTCAGGAGAATATGGTTTGGTACCGCAATTCAAGAATTTATGGCCGGCTTCTTCTGCAAAAGTGGCCGAAAAAGGAGACTATGAAACTTTGAAGGGTACATATGCCGGTGATGGAAACAAGGAAACCATTCTTGCGTTGAAATTTACCGCTACTCAGGATTATAACGGGAATAATGACTCCAACCGTTGGCAGGTGATGTTGGGTATGCGCCAGCTTAATGCTGCTCCCTATTGCAAGGGATGGGGCGCATTGACGGTAAATCCTGATTTTGTGGAAGCGTTTCCCACTGGTGACCTCCGCCGTTCGGCTTCTATCATTGATTTGGTAGGGGAAGGAATCACCGGTTCGGCCGACTTTACCACCAGTTTTAATGACTGGCGTGAATATACCGGCTATGCTGTGAAGAAGTATGCTCCCCTTTGCTATGCCGATGGAAGCCATGCCGGTAAGCAGGATGGTAGCGGTGACTTCCAGACACAGAACCGCCAAGACTACGTTATTATCCGTTATGCCGACGTATTGTTGATGGCCGCAGAACTGGGTAGCCCCAATGCGCAAACTTATTTCGACCAAGTGCGTAAGCGTGCTTATCAGGTTGATGACAACGGAACAGTATCGGCCAACTATCAAGCTAAGAGTGTGTCTCAACAAGCTATTATGGAAGAACGTCGTCTTGAATTTGCTTTTGAAAGCATTAATTATTGGGATCTCCTGCGTCAAGGTATAGACGTGGCAGCCGAGAAGCTCGCCTTGAATGGTGTCAAGGTGAAGAGTGGAGGCGCTGATGATGCAATAACCATACGGGTCGACCGTGTGAAAGCCACCAAAGGCTTGAGCCAGATTCCTTATAATCAAATTAACCTTTCACAGAGTGTACTTGTGCAGAATCCCGGATGGTGAGTACCATTAATAGAGTAAATAAAAAATAAAAACAATAAGATATGAGACTTAAATCATTCTTTTCCATATTGGCAGGAGCGGCTTTGATATTTTCCGCTTGCTCGCCCGAAGAGTACGAGATGGGGGCAAAAACCTATGTTTCCGATGATTTGGTGGAAGGTATCGCCTATACGGTGACCCCTGATGCCAATGATCCTAATACGATTCATCTGACTTCGCTCATCAAGGGAGCCACTCCCTTGTGGGTCACTCCAAGCGGTCCTTCTCAAAAGACCACTCTTGACTTGGCACTTCCTTTTGCCGGAGAATATAGCGTGACTTTCGGCGCTTCCACACCGGCAGGTCCGGTATATGGCGAACCATATACCTTCAAGGTAGAGACCAATAACTTTGCCATGCTCGAAGACCCTATCTGGGCTAACCTTGCAGGTGGAGTGGGCAAGAGCCGTAAGTGGGTTCCCATTGACAAGAACTTTGGTATTGGCCGTTGTTCGGGACCGGTGATGTACATGAGCCACACTGATGTGAAAAATGATGGAAGCAATATTACCGACCTTATGATTGGTAGCGCCAATTGGGCTCCCAACTGGGATCCGGGTATCCAATCGTGGCTCATTCCGGCAGACGACCCCTATTTCCAGTCGTACATCACTTTCGGCCTGGATGCTGTGAAAGGCTGTACGGTGGAACTTCATCGGGTGGCTGCTTCGGGCACGACGGATGCCACCGGAACTTTCAACTTGAATGTGTCTGACCCGAAACGCCCTGTCATATCTTTCTATGGCGGTACCTATTCATTGCATAACGAGGGTTTTGATGATGTCTGTTCCAACTATACCAACGACATCAAGATTATAGAATGTACTCCTTATCTGCTGCAGGTAGCTACGATGCGTACCAATAGCGAAGGTCCGTGGTGGCTGGTGTGGAACTTCATTTCCGAAGAGGCTTATAATGACCCCAGTATCATACCGACTGAAGATCCGGGTTTGCTTCAGCCTGCCGAAGTACAACAGCCTGCCATTGAAGATTTGGCAACCAAACTGTTCACTACTGAAATCAACGGTGTCACCTATGTGGGCAATGAGGCACGCTTCCTCATCAATGATGAAGAACCTTATGACTGGACATGGTGGAATGGTGGCTCTGCTGCTTGGGAAAGCGTAGTGAAGGGACAGTACGGTTCTTCATGGGCACCTGTGGCCGATGCTTCCATTGCCGACTATGAGCTGGTATTGAGCAGCACGGCCGATGGCTACAAATGGGATGACGGTACCAATGCCGGTAAGCTTGCCATTGAAGACGGCAAATTGAAATTTATGGATGCCGACGGCAATCCGGTTGAGATAACCGTCCTCACCGCTACCGGTGATAAGCGCACGGTGGAAGTGAAGGGAAGCGAGTTTACCGTAATGGCTTGCGATGTCACCAGCTCTTTCCAGATGGGTGTGCCTGCAACGACCAATGACAAGGGAGCCGTGGATTCTTATCTTTGTGCCAACCTCAACTACAAACCTATCGCTACCGGACCTACCGGGCCTACTGAAATCAAGGTAGACAACAGCAAGGTACAAATTCTTTTCGGTGACGGAAATCCCGATCGTTTGCGCTTGCAGTTCTACAATCCTTGGGGCGGTGGTGACGCGGGATGGCCGATCGACATCACGAAGGTGAAGTTGAAAAAGAACCAGACGCTGAAGATACAGTACAAAGTGCTGAGTGGAATCACTTGGAACGAGGGCGCGACTCCTAAGACCGTGATTATGGACAATAACATCGGAAATGCTTGGGAAGATGACTGCTACAACCTGGCTCATGCCGTGGCCTTTGATACTGCCGAAGGAGCTGTACAGACTGTGTCCGTGACCAATACCACCGGTGCCACTGTGACTTACGAAGGAAGCAGTTGTATCTGTATCGGTATCCAGAATAAGGGACTTGCTACTGTGGCTGCCACCGAAGACGGACAGCCGGATGTGAAGGTTGAGATAATTTCGATGACCATTGAATAACCACTTAAATGAATTTAGTATATATGAAGACAAAGATATATTTAGGAATACTTTCACTTGTACTGGGTCTTTCGCTGGCTTCGTGCAGTGAAGATGACGACTATACTATCCACACCACCCCGATTCTGAACGAATCGTCGGTGGTGACGGGGTCGTCCGATGTGACCGCCACTACCGCTACACTCCATGCCACGCTCTCCGGGTTGGATGGCATGGATGCCGGAAGCTATAAGACCGGCTTCTTCTATGGTTTTGCGCAAGACAACCTGCCCGAGGACGTGCAGGCTGCTTATGACGGCAGCGCCTTCAGTGCTCAGTTGAACGGGTTGAACAATAACTCTACGCTCTATTATCAGGCTTATGTATGCTTGCAGGGTAAGGTGTATTACAAAGGTGAGGTGAAAAGCTTGCTCACCACCGATGCCAAGGTGGCTACTGCCGATGCCGCATCTGTCGACTTCGCCTCGGCTGTATTGGGTGGGACATTGACCGATGCTACGGCCGATGCTACTTGTGGTGTTGTTATCTCTACTTCATCCGATGTAGAAGCGGTTCGTGCAGGCCTTATAGTGAAGAGTGAGGAACTTAAGGACAGCTATTCATTCGTCCATGAAGGGTTGGTGCCCGAAACGCAATACTATTATGCGGCTTACCTCAATCTGGGTAGCGGCATTGTGTATGGTGAGGTGAAGAGCTTCACTACTCCTGCCTATGACTTCGATCTCGACAATGACCTTGTCGACCTGGGACTCTCCGTGAAGTGGGCTCGCTTCAATGTGGGTGCCAAGAGCGAGACTGGACTGGGTGGCCTTTTCGGATTCGGTGACCTGACCGGATGCAACAATAGCATCGACCCTGCCGACTATGCTTCGGCCGATACTTATAAAACGGCTTCCGACTTGGCTTTCCGTGCATTTCAAGGGCGTGCCACACTGCCTACTGCCGATGATTTCGAGGAACTCTTCACGTTGTGCCAGAAAGAGTGGACTGAGCAGAATGGAGTGACAGGTTTCAAGTTCACCGGTCCTAATGGTAATTCCATCTTCCTGCCTGCAGCCGGTACGCGTGTGGCAAACGATGTGACAGCGCTGGGTACTGAAGGATATTACCTCACCGGTACTGTCAACTCTTCCAATGCAGAATTTGCGGTAGGTTACCAGTTTGCAGCTTCTGTCAATCACCGTATCACTGCCGCAGTTTATCAAGGTATGTCTGTACGCGCTGTTTCCACAGCCAAGAACGTACCGTTCAACAAGGCTCTGCTCTATCAGAAGTGGTATCTTGACAATGGCCAGGACGGTAAGCAGCACGTGTTTGAAGGACCTTTCACGCAGTGGGGTGTTACGGACAACTGGAGCACAGTTTCCAACGGACAACCCAACATTGAACAGCAGATTCATTGGGAGATGGGTACGGATAATGGCTGGATAGGTTATACTTACGGAAAGGACTATGGTTATATGGAGCTCAAGGAGGACGGTACGGTGAATATTCATCGTATTGCCGAAGACGGTACCGTGACCGATGAAACCGGTAAGTTTACGATTGACGAGGCGAATAAAGTGATTGACATCGACATAGATGTGCTTTGTGCCAATACTTGGATTGGCACGAAGAGTGGTAAGCTGAACATTCTGTCGTTGACTGCCGACGGCCTGCAGATTGCCCTGCCCGATGGCGACTATGGCTATTCGTTGAACTATTACAGCCAGGCCAAGGCCGATGCCGATGCGCAGGTTCCTGTATTGCTCAATATCGCCGATTCATCATGGGCAGGAAGTTGGGATGCACTGCTTGTAGCCATTTCACCCGAAGACTTGGCTGGACAGCACACGTTTGTTTTCGAGGGAACTTGTACCGATGCTATGGTGTTTACGCTTGACTTTGCCGGTATGGCGAAGCGCTATCCCAATTCGTTTGTACGCATTGACGACATCAAGCTGGACGGTACTTCCATCCGGTTTGATGCCAACCGCTTCTATTATGGCGACATTGAAGGAAACGGCAAGTACCGTGTTCAGTTGTTCAATGCTTATGGGGCGGGTTCTGTAGGCAATGCTGTTCCTCTCAGTCCGTTCAGCAATGTAGAAAATCAAGGTACCGAGCCTGCCATCCATTTCAAGGAGAAGCTTGAGATTGTCTGCACCGTCATTACCGACGGTACCGGTGCAGGTATTTATACGCCCAATCTGGTTACTGTCAATCCGGATTGGGGAAGTGCATGGGGATATAACGCAGGAGCTACGTTCGAGGTGAAATACGAGAACTTCCAGTACAGCCTTGTGGCTTCTCAGTTCGACATTAAGTACGAATCTGCCGACTATGCGGCAGGTTCCATCATGACCTTCGTTGAAGTGGCTGACATTTACAAGTATTTCCCCGGTTTACATGCCACACTTGACAACCTCTATCTGGATGGCAAGGAAGTGACATTTGATGCATCCAAAGTGCTTGATGCCAATGAATCCCCGAAGTATCGTCTGGAACTTTGGAATTGCTATGGGGCAACAAAGGATAAAGGGTGCGCTTTCGGTACTCCTGATGGTGATGTTATCAAGGAACTTGGTTTCAGCAGTTCTATGGAAGTGAAGTTCACGTTCCACACTCTTTTCTCTGTTCCTGAATGGTAAGAGGGATAGACGGAAATATACTGGTTAGATAGGAAATCCGGGATGCAGGCCATCCCGGATTTTTTGTTTTGCCCTCACCGGTGTGCATCGTTCTGATATAGATTGAAGAACCATAGAGAGAATAAAATAAAGGAGGTGGTCCGTAAGGCGGCGCTTTGATAGCTCTTTGCCTTGTACTTTGTTCGGACGGGATGGGTACTTATTGCGATAAACATAGTGATTTTATGGTATCTCCACTAAAGTGGTCCGCCTTGTTTATAGTAGTGAACAAATCAGCCCACTTAGGTGAACAAACTTGTTCACCTAAGTGGGCCGTTCATGAATCTTTGTACTGAACCGGACAGACAAAAGGGCGGAAGCGGAGAAAAGCAGGGGCTTTCTCTAAGATTGGCTGCTATTTTCCTTCGTAATCAAAGTATTCAAAGTCTGCATATGCTTTTGAGGTTTGAGAACCGGAGACGGCATACAATCCCAGCATGATTCCCGTAAAGCCACCGGCAGTTTCTGTACTGATATAGCGCGTATTCATTCGGCCCAGTTCTTTGAAGTCCTTTCCGTTTGTGGCATACTCGAACGAATAGATTTCGTTGCTGCCTTTTACACGGAGTTGTACTTTCCCCTGGGGCAGAATAACTTCCTTTTCCGTATGGGTCAATTCATTCAATTGGTAGCGCAATACTACAGCTTGTTTCCCGTCTGCCAATTGCTTGACTAATAAATCGTAATGGGACGATTCGAACATGTAGACCGTCAGGCCGGCTTCGTCGCCACTGGCGGCTTTTTTCAGTTGCATGGAAGTGGTGGCTGTGAAGTCGATATGTTCTTGCCGGCGGCCGGCAAAAGTAGGACTGCCTTTCCCGTTGTTCAGGTTTACGGGGGTTGCTTTCAGACGGAGGTTACCGGAAGCAAAGGTATAGTTTTCCGGATGATAGTTTCTGATATGAACCCATTCGGGACCTAATTTGCCGTTTTTGAAATCGGTGCGTGCAGGCTTGGGGGCAAGAGGATGTTGCGGTAGGGTTGGCACATCCATTTGCAGGGCTATTGTGCCATCTCCGTTTACTACCGGCCAGGCATTCTTGTCCCAGCGCACGGGAGCAAGGAACGTTTCGCGTCCCAGCAGGTGATGGTTGCCGCTTTGCGGACGGAAAGCGAGACACACCATCCACCACGAACCGTCAGGGGCTTGTATCAGGTCGGCATGGCCGGTTCCTTGTATCGGGCTGTTTTGTGCATTCTTGTTGATGTGGGTCAGGATGGGATTGGCGGGGTTCTCTTCGTACGGGCCGTCTATATCGCGGCTACGGGCTATTGTCACTTTGTGGCCGTATTCCGTGCCGCCTTCGGAAATCAGCAGATAATACCAGCCGTCTTTCTTGTAAATATGCGGCCCTTCAGGGTGCCGTCCGCCCGTGCCGTTCCAGATGCGTTTGGACTCGTTGAGTTGTTCGCCGGTTTTGGGGTTGATTTCGCACAGATAGATACCTACGCCCGGATTGCTGACAAGGTAACACTTGTCGTCTTCAAAATAGAGGGACGGGTCTATACCGCCTTGCTTGAGCCATACGGGTTCTGACCATTCGCCACGCGGGTCGGTAGTGTGTACAAGGAAGTTGCCTTTGTCGGACACGTTGGTGGTAATCATGTAGAATGTACCGCTGTTGTAGCGGATGGTAGGTGCATAGATTCCTCCCCATGGGCCGGCGTCGTGAAGCGGCAGTTGTGAGGGGCGTGTCAGGCAGTGTCCGATTTGTTCCCAGTTGATGAGGTCTTTGCTGTGGAACAACGGTACGCCCGGGAAATATTGGAAACTACTGTTGACCAGATAAAAGTCATCTCCTGCGCGGCAGATACTCGGGTCGGGATGGAAACCGGGAATAACGGGATTTTGATAACTTTGCCGGTTTTGTGAAAAGCAGGACAGGCTGAGCGCCAGTCCTAAAAGTAACATCATCTTTCTCATAAATACATTGTATTTTAAATAGTTTATCAGATATATGAATCAGGGTAGTTGAAGGAAGTGTTTATACACAAAAATAAAGTATTCTTTCGGTTCAAGCAAGCCGGATGTGTCTGATGTCATTCAATGATAACTTTTGAGCCCTATTCGGAAACAAATGATACCGTTGCAGATAACATGGCATCGGTGTGTTTTCCGCCTTTTCCGCTACTTTTGCTCTCACTGATTTAACCATTATTTTTAATACGTAAAGACATGATGAAGAATATCATTGAAAAATTCCAAATTTGCCTGGTGCTGTCGGCACTGCTTTTCTCTTCTTTCGTTGCCGCATGTTCCGGCAATGATGATACTGTGACTCCGGAAATAACGATTCCCGCGAACATTCTGACGGATGGAATGACTTTCTCCAAGACCGGAGGAACAAGTACGCTGAACATCAAGTCGAACGTTGCATTGGAAGTTACCAGCAGTGTACCGGAGTGGTGTAAGGTTACTGCCGAAAGTTCTGCTTCGAGTAGTATTTTGAAGTATACCGTTATGGCAGAAGCCAATACGGACACGAGTGACCGTGAAGCCAAGGTAACGGTGAAAGCCGGAGGCAGCGAAGTAGGGAGCTTCACAGTGAAACAAACGGCTGCGGACGGATTAATCATATCCAACTCTACCTCTTTCGACCTGCCAGCTGCGGGAGGAGATGTTTCTGTGGTGGTGGAAACCAATGGTGACGTACAAGCCGTTTCTGATGTTTCTTGGATAAAGGCGGTCAATACCCGTGCCATGGAAGACAAGATTTTCAAGTTTACCGTCTCTTCCAATCCTCTGGGAGCGCGCGAAGGCCATATCACTTTTACTTTGGGTAGCCTGACGGAGACTGTGACCGTAAAACAGGCTGCGGGCGAGGTCGGCAATATGGGAAGCGACGCCAGGACACTTGCCGCCAAGATGTATGCAGGTATCAATATCGGCAACACGCTGGAAGCTTGTGATAACAAGAACAAGATAGCGAGCGAAACGTTATGGGGAAATCCTAAAGTGAGCGAGGCATATATCAAAGGGCTGAAGGCATTGGGATTTAATGCGGTGCGCATCCCTTGCGCGTGGGATTACTACATTGTGAATCCATCGACCTATGAGATAGATGCTGCATGGCTCGACCGTGTGAGCGAAGTGGTGGGCTACTGTGTAGCCAATGATATGTATGCCATTGTCAATATCCATTGGGATGGCGGTTGGCTTGAAGAGAGTATCACCCATGGTTACAGCAGCGAAGTAGATGCCAAGCAGAAAGCTATCTGGACACAGATTGCCAATAAACTGAATGCTTATGACGAACACCTGCTCTTTGCCGGATGTAACGAACCCGGACAGCAAGACCAGGGGAACGTTGGCACATCGGCCATAAATGTCATCTTGAAATACGAACAGACCTTCATTGATGCCGTGCGTGCCACCGGAGGAAATAATGCGAGCCGTTGTCTGATTGTGCAAGGTCCTTATACCAATATTGACAAGACGGTGAATGACTACACGATGCCCAAGGATGAGGTACCCGACCGTCTGATGGTGGAAGTTCACTTCTATGATCCCTATCAGTTCACCATGATGAACCATGACGAAACCTGGAGCAATGTATTCCTTTATTGGGGTAAGGATAATCATGTATCCGGTTCCATTCATAATGCCACCGGTTACGAAGAAGATTATGTGAAGCAGCAATTCCAGAAGATGAAAACGGCCTATGCAGATAAGGGAATTCCTGTGATTGTAGGCGAGTATAGTGCCATGAAGCGGACAAAAGAAGACAAGATAGAGGGGACTTCTGAACTTGCCTATCCTGATATTGACCAGGAGATGCATAACAAGAGCCGCGCCTATTGGAATGAGGTAGTCACCCGAGAGGCGAAAAACCACGGTTGTGTCCCCTTCTATTGGGAAACCGGCGGTGACATGAACCGTGGTACGGGTACGGCGAAGGAGGCTTATGCCATTGAGGGCATCATGAAGGGAGCCGCAGCCGGTCAATACCCTTACTGATTGAGTGGTGGATAGAATAAAAGACAGTTTTTAAAAGTATCATACAAATAGGTTTTATAGGTTACAAGGATTGTTGATATAGTTTTTTTTGATTGGTTACGGAGAAGTATGTCCGCGAGGGATATGCTTCTCCTTCTTTAAAAATCCTTGCCTTTTCTTGCTTTTCTGTTCGTTTTTCACTTCATTTGCAATAAAAATAACTTCCCTTAGCTCTGATAGTATGAAAAGACTGCAACTACTGCTCTTGTTCTGGAGGGTGGAATCCATATTTTATATCAGTCATAGCGATACAA
>OHGP01000176.1_pt1 | contig 12532 bp, 10 predicted proteins | sample 1567901 | NCBI WGS metagenome assembly OHGP01 (sample SAMEA3879511, study PRJEB24766) | human gut metagenome | biome: human-associated habitat; feature: feces | place: USA | collected 1985/1987 | reverse complement strand
GCAGGCGATGAGTATGTCGTGTATCGGGGCGATTGTGCCGAATATCGAGGCGAAGATACAGCCAAAGAGTTCCCGAAATTTGTCCATGATAAAATTGCCTTATTCTCTGTTTTTAAGTCTCTGTTCTTCTTCCGCGGCCCGCTCTTCGGCCCGCTTGGCTTTGAGCCGGGCAAGCGTCTGTTCGTTCTTGTTGTACTCTGCGCTGGCCGTCTCATACCGGGCGCAGTCTTCCGGGTAGGTCTCCTTGAACGATATGCCGTTCTTAAAGCATTTGACTGCCCGGTCGTCGGACTGGGCCATAATCGCCCGTAATTCGAGCTGCCGCGATTCGAGGATGTTGATTTGCTGTTGTGTTTCCATGGTTCAGGTGGTTATAAAGCACTGACCGTACGCACGGCGAGCGCGTTATACTTGTTGCTGTTGCCCACGTAGCCCGCGTAGCCGTTGTAGATGAACGCGTTGCCGGAATTGTACTCGCACGATGTCCACGGATAATAACCCGATCCGTAGCAGGTCGTCTTACCGAGGCGCGACAGCGTGCGGTTTACAGGGTCGCTTTCCCGGTCGGCGGACGTTAGCACGCGGTCGTGCATGAGCAGGTAGACTTCATCGACGGACGGCAGCCACCATGCGCCCGCTTCCAGTCCGGTAGTTGCGCCCTCGACCGTGACGCCGTAGTCGAGAGCGGCCGCAGCGGCCGGATAACGGGGAACGCTTTCGCCGTGGATGTCGACGAACCGCAGACCGCCGATCAGGTGCGTGTTGGCCTTGCCATCACGAAGCAGCGCGCCGTAGGCTGCGGGATATTGCAGCAAATGTTCTCCGAACAGATAATCCCGGTAGGTTGGATAGGCGGCGACCAGTTCCGGGTTGGCCTCTTCCGTAAAAGCGCTTTCCCAAATTATGGTGCTACTTCCGGGTTTGATTCCTGTGGTATTGGTTCCGTTGGCCGAATAGTATTGCAGGAATTTTTCGGGATTACAGCCCGCAAACGACGAATTAACGCCGTTGTTGCGGCGGACATATTCGGTTGACCCCTCGATCAACACCCCCGTCAACGTTGTTTGGTAGTTAATGTCTTCCGGTGTCCTTGCGATCTGACAACCGCCAACAACGGCAATCGCCGCACGGGAGGCGTTATACGTGTTCGAACCCATCACGACGAAATTGTCCGCCGCAGTCGCCGCCCATCCGCCATAATCCGTCGAGGAGTAATTGGGTGTCCCACCTTTGAGTTTCGCGTTGATAGCCGATGCAACATCCGCGAGCGTTGCGCCTGCGGTATACGCTATCGACACCTCTGCGGCGGCAGGGTCGGAACCGAGCTTCAACACGATTGTGCCGCCCGCAGCGAGATCGAAACCCGACAATGCAACCTCGTAGGTATGTGCCCAGCGGATGCTGCCCGAAACATGGTCGAGCGATACGATCAATAGCTGTTCACCTTGTCGCGCATAGACGACGGCCAGCGGTACAAGGTTTGCTGGAATCTGCGCCTTGGCAATCGTTGCGCTTTTGATGTATTTGATAACCCCGTCCGTTTTATCGAAAACGGCGAGATCGCCGATGGCGGCAGCCGATTTTCCGACGACGGTATTCACACCGTCGTAAATCGTTGTCGTTTCATTTTCGATGAACGAAACGGCCGATTTCGTTGAAAGACGTTTCGCGTCGGCCGTATAAGCGGCCCGATCTGCGTATTTGTTAACCTGTGCCATATTCCGTTTGCATTATTGAATTTTCCAGTCTGACACGGCCGCGTTACCCGTTGAGAAATAGAGCGCGCGGGCGGTCTTGTCGATGTAGAACTGCCCGGCTCTGTCCGGGGCTTTCGTCGGTGCGCCGTCGCCGACGGGGGCAAGGCTGTTATTGCCCCATACGTTCAATTCCTTGATCTGCAATTTGGGAATCACGACAGCACCCGACAAGACGGCTATAAGCGCCTTTTCGAGTGCCTCGACCCGCTCGTCGAGGGTGCAGTCGGAGTGCGCGAGCGTATTGATAACGTCGTCGTAGGTGTCGACGACGCGCTGTGCGGATTCCGCTGCATTATTTGCTGCTGTCGCCGCCTCGTTTGCCTTACCCGTGGCTGTGTTGGCCGCTGTTGCTGCGTTATTTGCGGCCGTCGTTGCGGCGTTGGCCTTGCCTGCGGCTGTATTCGCTGCTGTTGTCTCCGTCGATGCACTTCCTGCTGCGCTATTGGCTGCTGCGGCCGCGTTGTTTGCGGCGACCGTGGCCGCTGCGGCCGCGTTGGTTGCCTCGGTACACGGGACGACGATTTCGGCAAACTTACCGTCGTAGCGTGACAACAGGTTCGCATATCCGACCTCGATACCCGTATCGACATACGCGTTGAGATTGTCGTCGTAGACCAGCCACGTATTTTTGTCGCCGATCTTTGGCGACGCTCCCGTATAGGAGACATTGTCCGGGAAATTTACGACGGTGAGCGACAGCGATAGCGTCAGTTCGTGATAGCCTGTCGGGGCGTTCTCTTTGACTTCCGCGAACCACACAACGGGCGTCGAATACATCGTCTTGTCTTCCAGTTTGACGTTGAAGATGATGCCATAGCGCCCGGTGGCGGTCAGTTCGCGGGTTCCGAGCAGGCGCACATAAACAGCGTTCGTCACCTCATTGAACGTGACGTCTTCGCAATTCATCGTTGCGCCGGATACCAGTACGAGCGACGCTGCGATATACCGTGCTCGGCGCAGATCGCAGACGCCGCCTGCCGGGGTCAACATCGTGGCTTTGATGCCGCATCCCTGCCCTAATTTGATGTCATACATAGTTAATTGCCTAAAATTTTGAATTTCGTTCGATTGGCCTTGACTTTCCCCTTGAGCGTATAATCAGCGAAAATTTCGGGCTTTGCTTGGATGTAGGCAAGGCACTCTTTCATATAACCGTCAGCGATGGCGAAAGCGTCGTTGTACGCCGTTTGCCGCTCGCGATATTCGGTCGCCTGTGAATACTCGTCGCGCTTCTGCACGAAGCCGAAGCGTGTCAAATGGCTTACGCTCGTTTTGACGAGGCGTGCCCAAACGTAGTAGGCCAGCGCCCGGCGCAAACCGACGAAATGTCGTCGGTTTCTACACTCGTCGGTATATTCGCCGCCATTAAGGAGTACGGCGAATTGCACGTGTGTAAGCAGTCGCATGAACAGTTCGTCGCCCAGCTTCGGTTTGATGTCGAGCAATTCGGCCTCTTCGATGGCGCGGGCGATAATCTCGTCGTCCATGTCGCAGGGGCGGGCGTATTTATCGACGTCGCACGGTTCAATCAGATGTCGCATCGTTGGCAATAGATTTTACGAGCGGTTCGATGGCAGCATCGCCCGCTCCGGTGTACGGAATCGTGTTCGGTTCCCAATGGCTGAAAATAGCCCGATACGCACGCGATAACATCCGTTGCTGCTTCGCTACCTGCTCGCAGTATTCACGCTTCACGTCGTTCGCAAGGTCGCCTGTGAACCCGATACTGCCGCTGCGTAATCTTCCGAACGTTTCTTGGTTGAGCGCCGCATAGATATTATCGGTTACAGCTTTCGTTGTGGCTGTAAACTCCTTGTCGTAGTTGTTCGTCTTGAACGGTACGAATTCGGGCTTATCCTCGTCGGTTTCAATCTCAACCTGCATGATTTTAAGCGAATTCGTATCGCCTTGCAGTTTTTCGAATTCCTCCGTAAATCCGTCGTCGGACGATACGCCGTCTTTGTCGCCGTCGACTGTGCTGCTGCCTTGTCCGCGCTTCGTGATGAGCATTCCCGCCGTGAGGAAATTATTTCGGACGTTTCGGTTGTTGACGTTCGAAAGCCCCTCGTCCGTCGACATGTCGGTCAATACGACGTCGACCAACGGCAGGGGATAGGCATTTCGCCCGGCACGTGAAATGTAGAGAATCTGACCCTTGTAGAATTCGATACCGCCTGCGGCCTGTATCTGCAACTGCACGACATCGGGCGACGGATTGAAGACCGGGAACACCTCGATTGTTTCGATGGTTACCTTTACGGCCTTGCCGCCGCGCGTCTTTTTACCCCGCCAATCGGGATGTACGACGATATGGCTTATAACGCCGTCGTCGTCTTCCTCTTCAAGGCGGCAATTCTCGAACGGAACGTGCGCCATCGACACGATCTGTCCGAGAATATTGTAATTGACGTGTAGGGCAAGGCCGTCTTGGTAGGCTACATCGTCGGCGCACAAGTGATGTACGTCGTCTACCGTATTCCCTCGCGTGTCGCACACGGTTTCGGCCAACGCTTGCGATGCAAGGCCGTTCCCCTCGATATATGTCGAACGCCGTTCGACACAGGTGCGACCTGTGGGCGACGAATCGACAATATCGCGCACCGTTTGCGGGTATAGGTTATTGTCGCCGTAGGTTTTGATACCTAACGACGACAGATATTTGACGTCTACACGCGTTTCGGGCTTCTTTGTGTGCTTTACGTTCATGGGTGGTTACTCCTCTGCGGTGATCTTCTCGATGTAGTCGGAAATAAGGCGGTGCGTGAGCTTCACGCCGCCGATCTCCTTGCCCGCCAACTCCTGCTTGATAGCCGTTTTCGACTTTCCGGCCACGAGTTCGGCGGCGATAGCCTGCCGGATAGCGTCATCGGCAGTATTGCCATTGTATCCGGCGGGCTGTTCGTCGGCTTCGTCAGCGCTTTCGGCTCCGGTGTCACCGCTGCCGGGCTTCTCGTCGTTGGTGGCCGCCGTTTCGGTGGCCGCCGCGGCGTCGATTCGGGCCTGCAATGCGGCGCAACGGCTTTCAAGTTCCGCTTTCTCGGATTCGAGGATGGCGATACGGTTGTGTGCCGCTTCGAGTTCCGACGATTCCCCGCCAGCTTTCGGCGCTTCGGCGTCTTTCTTCGCCGTAGGGATAACCTCGAAACGCCCAGCGGCGTTCGGGTGCTCTTTGAGGAACGCCGCGGCCACCTCGTCGGTCAGATTGTCGTTCGTGTAAATTTCCGAAGACCCTGCGATTTGCAGAATAACCCCTGCACGCAGTTTGTAATTCGATTTTTCTTTCATTTTTCCGTGTTTTTTGATGTACGAGTTGATTTCGAGCACGGCGTCGTGCCACCTGTCGGGACATCGGCAGCCGCTCAAGCGCTTTCCCAAGACCTCGTAATAAAGTCTTTCGATAGTTGCCTGTTCGGCGCTCGAATAGGGGGTATTGTAACCCCTATTCAAGTCCGAAAGCAGGATTTTTACCTCGTCGACGGTCATAGTGCATTACTCCGTCTCCGAGGGGGTGAGCATCGTTTTGATGAGCGCCTCGGTGGCTGCGAGCGAACCCGCGTTGAGGAACATCGCCGAGCGGGGCGCTTTCTCCTCTTTGAGCGTAATAGCCCAGCCCGACAGGGTGTCGTCGCTGTATTTCTCGCACGACCCGGCCGACAGCGTGAGGCCGTTGAAAAGTCCGGCGATTTGGTATGCAGACGCTCCGCGCTCCGCTTCGTTCGTGGCCCGCAGGTTCTTGTGTCGGTTCTGCCAAATGACGAAAAACTCTCCGTCGAGCAGCGGGTCGATGATATTCTCGCAAACCGCCGGGCTGTTGTCGGGCACGATGAACGGAAATTCGGTCGAAGCCGTGCCGCCCAGCTTGCCGCTGCCGTCGAGATCGGTTTTCAGCCCCTCGAACGGCTTTGTCCCGTACTGGATGATCGGGTACAACTGCGCGCCTTTGATAAGCGGCAGATTCAGCACTTGATTCGTCGAACCCTCGACAAATTCAAGATTGGCGATGTCGAGCTGCGCCCGGTTTCCGATCCACGCGATACGCTCGACGCCTCGCGCGATCGGTTCCGCGCAGTTCTTTTCGATTTTCGCCTTGATGAAGCTATCGCAATTCATAGTGTAATCGAGTTTTGAGGGTTAGAAACCTACCTGCACGAGGTTATCGTCGGCGATCAGCGTTCCGATCTTGTCTTTCGACAGAATTTTGTTCATCTGCTCGTCCTTGTTGAACCATACCTGAATGTCGGCGACTTCGCTTTCGCTCTCCATACCGACGAGCAGGTCGTCTTTGATCGTGTAGAGCGCGCGATAAGGCTTGTTCCACGCCTTGCCGCCGCTGACGGTTTCGCAGCCTTTGATGATCTCGTCGAGGAACGGAATGGCGAGCATTTGCACACCGTTGTAGTTCGTCTCCGTGATGCCATCGAACAGCGCCGTCCACTGCAATTCTGAACCTTTGTTGTTTCGTTTGAGGTCGGCGTCCAGCGCGTCTTTCAGCGCCTGCGTGATGTAGATGAGCTGACCGTTGGCCTGCCGCAGAACCGTTGAGGCGTCGGAGATCAGCGCGTCGAGGAAATCGACGGCGGCATAGTTCTGACGCATGGCGGCTTTCTGCTCGGCGAACGTTGTGGCGGCGTTGGCTGCGCATGTGGTGCGACGGTCGGGCGTTGCGGCGGCCAGCGTAAACAGACGCTTCCAGAAACCGTCGACGAGGGTAAAATACGCCGGGTCGATGGAATCGAGCAGGTTGCCGCCGTCTGTGACCGTATCGGCTGCCTTGTCGCCGAACCATGCGTAACGCATCAGCATCTTGCGGATGGCGAGTTCGAGCCGGGGCGCGAGGATATAGTCGGTATATTCCGTGCCCGTGAGGTCGGCGATGTTCGTCTTGGTACGCATGGCGACCTGTGCGACCGTGCCCTCCAAATCCTTGTAGCAGATTTTTTCGGCGACCTCCCATTCGTGGATGTCCCACTCTTTTTCGCTCGTCGCAATGACGCTGGTTCCGAACGTCGGATTACAGCCCTGTGAGGCTTTGCCGACCATGCCGAATTCGCCGATGAAACCGACCTTTTCGCCGTGCTTCTGTTTCGGCAGGAAATTGAAAATCTTTCCGAGCGATTCGGGGTCGGTGACCGCAAGGAAGATCAGACGTTTGAGGTCTTTGACGGCCCCGTCGTCGGGGGTCAGATTCGCAAAGTTAAGTCCTGTACTTGCCATAATTGATTGGTGTTGTTTGTGATTTACTCCGTTTTCTGATGTGCTGCTTCGAGTTCGGCGATGCGCTGCTGAACGCGCGACTGCGGTTTCGCGGCGTTCTTCTTGCCTTCTCCTGCGGCTGTGGTCGTGGTTTGACGTGCAGCGGGCTTGTAGTCGGACTTGGCCTTGACAAGCCACGCTTCGCCGCCCGCGATGGCGACGAGATTCAAGATGCGTTTCTCGTCGGTCGTTTTTGCGTTCTTGCGGGCGTCCGCAAGTTCGGTTTCGAGTTCGGCGATACGTGCGTTAGCCGCCGCCAGCGCATCGGAATCGGGGTCGTTTCCGCTGCCGTCGCCACCATCGCCCCCTCCGTCGCCCTCGTCTTCGGCGTCGCGGATTTCCGTGATTTTACCGTCTTCGATGACGATTGTCTTGCCGTCGGGCATCTTGTGTTCTCCGTCCGGCGATGCGCTGTCGCCGACGGCGGGGTCTTCGCCGTCCGGCTTGTCAATCGTGATCGTGTCGCCCGATTCGGTGTTCAGCTCGTAATTGACGGGCTGCGGGGCTTCCAGTCCCAGCGCAACGGCCAGCGCTGCGAGGGCTTTGCGAAGCACGCTTTTGTCTTCGCTTTTCGTGGTTTTTGTTGCCATAGAATTTTGATTGTTGGTTATTGAATTTTGCTGCTTCCACGCAGCCGATTTCGCGCTGTTCGGGCCGCCTGCCGATGCCGACGCTGCGGGAATGATCGTCTGGATGAATCCGAGTTCCTTTGCTCGCTCCATCCCGATAAACTCGTCTTCGTTCATAAGCGCTTCGAGTTCCGCGCGATCCGCTCCGGTTCGCTCGACGTAGAAATCGAGCATTTTCTGTTCGTCGTCCCGTAACGAGGCGGCCAGCGATTCGAGATCATCGGCACGGTATGCGTCGGCCAGCGTGTATTCGGGATAGTAGGGCTTGTGAATGAGCAACGAGGCGTGCGGGTATGCTCGGCGTTCGGAAGCGGCCAGCAAAACGACGGTAGCCATCGACGCGCAATTCCCCTCGATGGTCGCGGTTATCTTCTTGCCCGTGCTCCGCAGCTTGTCGACGATGGCCCAGCCCTCGTTTACCTCGCCGCCGTCGCAGTGCAATAGTAATTCGATATTATCGTCGCCTGCTGGGATGCCGTTGATGAATTCGTCCACGTCCTTGAAACTCGTTCCGGCCTCGTCGCAGAACCAGTAGCATTCTTTTGTCGCTTCGGAAAGAATCGGATTGTAGAGCTTGAGAGTTGCCATAGATTTGATTTTACGAAACAAAGCTAAATAAAAAGCGTGTAATAAATGCACGCTTTGAGGCACAATCAACTGACACGCCGCGTCAGCGGCTCGTATTGACGTCGCGGCCGAATCGTCGGATAATGCGATAGACGGTGCGTTCGCTGACCTCGTAGGTATCGCACAAGTAGGCGACGATATACGCTACTTTGAACCCGTCGCGGCGAAGCCGTTCGTAGTCGCTCCACAGAGGGATGTAGCGGACATCTTCAATAGCCGCGCCTGCGCGAGCGAGCGCCCGGAGCAGATCGGCGTTCTGTTGTAAAATTTCATGCACTTTCATAACTACAAATCGCCTAATGATTCGACCACTTTCACCCGGTCAGATACACGGGTTATTTCGTCCACTCCGACGCGCATGTCGAGTTGCGAAACCCCCTTTGCGAATGCGCGGGCAAGCATATCTTCGCCTGCGATCTGATTGCTCGACTGTGCGGCGACTATCGGCGCACCGCCTCCGAGCTGGTTTAGTGCCGAGTAGATCGGGGCAAACATAGACGTCGGCAAGGCTGCGTTTACCGATTCGCCGTCCGACAGCATGGCGGGTATACTGTCGCTTGTCGACGTTCCCGGCCCGGACACATAACCACCCGTCGAGAATTTTGCCGATTTGACGGTTTTAATCGCCGATGTGATATTCGCCATGATCGTCGCAACAGTCGTAGCGATTGCGATAAGGTTGCCGGGGAATGGGACGCTTTGAGCCTGCGCCGTACCCGCTGCGATAGCCTTTCCGGTGTTGATGGCGATCTCGGCCAATGCAAGTGTCTTGCTCAAAACGGCGAAAGTCTTATTGTCTTCGCCCAACTCTTCGAGTAAACCCGACAGGCCGTTCGTAACTGCTGCGAGGGCTTCCAGTTTTGCTTGTTCGATTTGCACCTCGTAATCGTTGATGGCTCGTTTCGCGTCGACGTATGCCTGCTGCGCGCCGAGCTGTCGAGCCTTGAATGCGGCGTCGCTTTCACCCTCCATTTGTTGTAAGGCTATGAGTTCCGCTTGCCGCATCTGCAACTGTAATTGCAGGGTGTTTTGCCCCTGTACGGCGGCGGCGTTGATTCGGTTCTCCCATTCGAGCCGTAGAGCGTCGTTCTGTTTTTGCAGGTTGGCGTTTATCCATTGGTTCGAAAGGTCGTCCAGTTGCTTGTTGTATTTCTCCCGGATGAGAACCTTTTGCTGCTCGGTCAGTTCGATGTTGGCAAGTTCGGCTTCCTGCTGTTTCCGTAACTGTTCGACTTTCAGCGTATATTCAGCGTCGGTTCCTTGTTTGACGGCGGCCAGCCGCAGGGCGATATTCTGCTGCTCTTGCCGGATTTTCTTGTCGAGGCCCGCGCGGTTGATCTTCTCGACGTTCAAGACGTGCTGCTGTTCGGCCAGCTCGATTTGCTGCTGAATTGCTGCCTTTGCCTTTTTCGTCAACCCCTTTTCGGTTTCGAGGCGTTTTTTCAGATCGGCGACCCGACGGCGGTATGCGACCTCTTCCTGCGTCAACTGCTTGCTGATGCCCTCTTTCATCAAGGCGACTTTGGCGTCGGTCGCTGCGCGCACGGCGGCAAGTTCGGTCGCAAGGGCTTGTTTCTGCTTTTCTGCGGCTTCTTTGTAGGCTTCCTTTATTGTCTTGTCGCGTGCGGCTTCGAGGCTCGCAAGAATATCTTTCGCTTCGCTGCTGGCTACCTTACCTGCATACACCAATTCGACGAGTAGTTTGCGCTGATTCTTGAATTCCTCATTGGCTTGTTGCGTCGCGTATTTGACCGTACCCAGTTTCTTTTTTAACGCCGCGTCGTTATAGGCGGACGCGAGGCTGCGCAGGTGGTTCGCTGTATCGTTCAGCGCTGATCGGTAGTCTTCGTCCGCTTTTTTCTTGGCGTCTTGTGATGCCTTGTATTCCTCGCTGTCCTTTTTGTAGAGCCGCTGTGCCGCTTTGAAATGTTCGGCGCGCTTGTTGGCAAGGTCTTTCAGCAGGGCAAGGCGCGTCAGCGTTATTTCCTCGTCGGTTTTGCCGAGGGCTTTCATTTTCTCGATGTGCTCGTCGTATTTCTTATTGAGCTTATCGAGTTCTTCGCCTTGTTTTTTCAGATTCTCTTTCGCTTTTTCGGTCGACGAATTGAACCAACTAAACGCCTTGACGAGGGCATAAACGGCCGCGATTGCCGCGATAATTGCCGCGACGATAACCCCGATTGGATTTGCAAAAAGCGCCGCCGTGAATTTCCATACTGCGGCGGTTCCGGCGTTTGTGGCAACCGTCCCGGCGGCCATCGCCGACGTCCGGGCGGTTTCCGCTTTCGTCTGTGCCCATGTTGCAACCGCTTGTGCTTTTTGCATGACGATAGACTGTTTCTGCAACATGTTCTGCACGGATTGGATGGCCACGAGTGCGCCGAGCATCTGCGTTATAATGCCGATAGCTTTGTCGAGGTCTTTATTTTCGACCCCTAACTGCTTTGAAAGTATCGACCATTGTGCCCATAGCTGCAAAAGATTTTGCGTCCCCTTGATGAGCACGTCGAGTTGCGCTGTGTCGGATGCCCCGGCATTGATGCCAGCCTCGACGTCAGCAAGGGCGTCTTTCATATTTGCGGCGACGCCCAGCAGGTCTTGATACTCTTGCGTCGTTTCTTTGCCCTCGTATTTCATCTGCGCGAGTTGCTGACGAATTACACCTAATTGCGTTTCGAGCGGCTTGATGTCGGGATAGTTACCCACGTTCCGGTAAAACCTTTGCGTACCCTCTTCCGATTCGAGCAGCGCATCGGTTATTTCGTTGATCTGTTTTTTGAGTGCCTCGCCCTCTGCGCTTTTCTGCATGGCTGCACTCATTGAATCGTACTGTTTTGTGAGGTTCGACAGTTCGGCGCGCAGTTTTCGGTTCGACCCCTCTTCCTCGCGGGCCGCCTTGATGTTGTTCTGCACCTCCTTTTCAACCTCGCGCAACTCGCGCTTGTAGGCGGTCTGTTCGGCGCGTAGCTTCGCCAGTTCCTCGCGGTCGGCGGCGGTGGCTTCTCCCTTTTTCTTGATCGCCTCGCGCAGGGCTTTTTCCTTTGCCGTCGATTCCTCGATCTTGGCGTTGTAGTCGGCTATCAGCTTGATAGCTTCCGCGTTGTCGACTTGCACCTCGACGACGCGGGTTGTTGTGTTTTCTGCCATTTGTTATGCGTTTTTCGTGGTTTGTTCTGCGATGATGTAGCTATACGTGTCGTCATATTCCGGGGTAATGGAGTTTATTTCGATTCCGCCGACTATTCGCGTAATCGTCGGGCCTATCACTTTCACTTGCCCGGCAGGAAAGATAATTGTTTCCGGCCCGAGGGAAACGCCGTCATACGTGTAAAGGGTTATTACGACATCGAGGTCTGACGCAGGCGCAGCGCTGGCCGTTATGTAAATGGCGGCATCTTCCCATTGCCAGCCAATAGCAACCGTTTGCGATGGGCGTTCCGGTTCTTGGACAACCGTTTCCGGCAACTGTACGGCCTTGACCTCGCAGGCTTTATTCGCTGTCGACTGGATGCTGACGATGCCGTAGAATTTCCCATATTGGCGCAGGTAGAACGGGATTGAATAGTCCAGCGATTTCAAATCGTATTCGTCCAACATGATCTGCTCCGTAATGGTTATTGCGCTGTTGAGCAGACGCGATAGGGTGGAATAGTATTTCGATAGCAAGGTCGTGAAATCGAGGTCGTCGAATGCAAGCATAGCCAGCCCGGAACCGTCGCTGATAAGGCGCATAATCCGGTCTTTGACTTGTACGGTGTCGACGGCTGTTCCGTCATCGTTCAGTTCGTAGTGCCGTATCGTCGAGCCGTCCGATGGAGCGAAAGGCAATGTTATAACGGTCTTTTCGGCGTCTAAAATCTCGCTGTCGATTTTCAGATTGCCGTCGGCATTCGTGAAAACCGTATCGTCTTCTTTGTACTTGAAATAGTTGTTGCGGCAGTAGTCGTTGATTTTGTATTCCGTGGTCTTCGGCTCGTCGTCATTGCTTCGGACGAATTTATCCGACCAATCGCACGCCTGCGCTTTGTTCTCCTGTAAGGTGTCGAGCGATACGAATTTCAGATTATTGACGTTTGTAGGGTCGGGTACGGCAAAGATGCCGAACATTCCGCAGATCGCCTTGATGAAGTCGATTTGCGAGATTTCGGGCAGGTTTTGAGGTATCGGAAATAAACTCGGATAGATGATATTTTCGAAGTCTTCCGTAATCGTAAGTTTGGTATTTCCCAATCTCGAACCGGAAATTACCGATGTCCCGTTATGTGG
>OHGP01000160.1_pt1 | contig 13258 bp, 10 predicted proteins | sample 1567901 | NCBI WGS metagenome assembly OHGP01 (sample SAMEA3879511, study PRJEB24766) | human gut metagenome | biome: human-associated habitat; feature: feces | place: USA | collected 1985/1987 | reverse complement strand
GAGCCGCTGTTTTTGTTCAACGTCACGATGCAGAACCATTCCTCCTATAACGACTGGGCGGATTATGACAACTTTACCCCCGACATCACGGCAGACGGCATCGATTCCGACGTCCTGTCCGCCTATCTGTCCCTGATGAAGCTGTCCGATCAGGCGATCGAAGAGCTGGTTCAATATTTTTCAGAGGAAGAAGAGGATACGGTCATCGTCTTTTTCGGCGACCACCAGCCTACCGATTCCGTGATCAATCCGATCCTGAAATTAAACGGCACGACCTCCTCCGCCCTTTCTCCCGAAGAGGAAGCAGGCCGGTATCAGGTTCCGTTCTTTATCTGGGCAAACTATGATATTGAAGAGGAAAGCGGCTTAAACATCAGCGCCAACTATCTGGCTTCCAGAACGCTGGACGCTGCGGGGCTTCCAAAGCCCGGCTATTTCAGCTTCCTAACCGAGCTTGAAAAACAGGTTCCCGTCATCTCCGCCAACCACGTTTTCTTATCCGACGGCACGTTTTCTGCCGCCGACGAGCAGGACGGTCTGTTGAACGAGTACAGAACCTTCCAATATTACCAGCTTTTTGAATGACCCCGAAAAGGAGTATCCATCCGATGAAACAATTTTTGAGCAAACCGCATTCTGCCCGCCCCTGCACGGGGCGGGTGCGCAGCTTTTTTGCAGACAACAAGATCTGCTTTTATTCGTTCCTGCTGCCCTTTCTTGCCATGCTGGCGATCTTTATCGGCAACGGCATCTATCCCTTCGGCGACGGCAGCTTCATGCACTCCGATATGTACCATCAGTACGTCCCCTTTCTGGAGGAATTCCTGCGAAAAGTCAAAGACGGCGAGCCTCTTTACCATTCCTGGCGCATCGGCATGGGCTCCAACTACCTTGCCCTCTACGGCTATTACAGCGCCAGCCCCTTCAACTGGCTGATGCTCCTTGTCCCCCAGCAGTTCCTGATCGAATTTATGAGCTACATGGTGGTGTTCAAGATCGGGCTGTGCGGCTTTACCTTCGCCTGGTACCTGAAGGAAAAATTTCAGACCAGACAGCTTTCCATCCTCTTTTTTGCAACCTTTTATGCTATGAGCGGCTTCGTTGCCGCCTATAACTGGAACGTGATGTGGATGGATACGCTGGTGCTTGCGCCGCTCATCGTGCTGGGCTTAGAGCGCCTTGTCCGGGAGAAAAAGGGCGGGCTTTACTGCGTTACCCTCGGGCTGTGCATCCTTTCCAACTACTATCTTTCCATCATGGTCTGCCTCTTTTTGTGCCTGTACGCGCTGGTTCTCGTACCGGAACTGTACGGCGCGGACGGCTGGAAGGCGTTCTGGAAACGGCTTGGGGGCGCGGTGGGACGCTTCGCGCTTTATTCCCTGCTCGCCGCCGGCATGGCTTCCGTGATCCTTATTCCCGAAGCCGCGGCGCTGACTGCGACCGAATTTTCCGACGTGAACTTTCCGAAAAAAGTGACGTGGTATTTCTCCTTTTTTGACGTGCTCGCGCGCCATGCTGCAGGCGTACAGCGGGAAACCGGACTCGACCACTGGCCCAATATTTTTTGTTCCAGCGCCGTGTTCTTTCTGATCCCGCTCTATGTCACAAACTGCCGGATCCAGATAAAGGAAAAGCTTTTCTCATCGTCAGCTTTTCGGTGAACAACTTGAATTTCATCTGGCACGGCTTAAACTATCCGGATTCCCTTCCGGCGCGCCAGTCCTTTTTGTACATCCTGCTTGTGCTGACCATGTGCTTTGAGGCGGTATACCGTTATAAAGGCTTTACCGCAAAGCAGCTGCTCTCCTGCGCCGGCTTCGGGCTTTTTTATCTGCTTCTGGCGCAGAAGCTCGTGGACAACGACGCTTTTTCCACCGGCGTATTCCTGCTCACGGGAGCGCTCGTCGCCCTCTACGCGCTGCTTTTGTACTGCCGGGAAAAATACCGGGCAAACGCTTCTGCAATGAAACTGATCTCTGTCCTTACGCTGGCGTGCGTCGCCTTTGAAGCCACCTTCAACATGGCGTATACGAGCGTATCGACCACGAGCCGCTCCAGCTATTTGGATCCGCTTCCCGCCTATCAGGCGCTGGCTGAGCACACGATGCAGGAGGATACCGATTTTTACCGCTTTGAAAAATTCAGCCGCGTCACCAAAAACGACGGCGCGCTGGCGGGCTATCCTACCGCATCCCTGTTTTCCTCTACGGCAAACGCCGCCGTGGAAGGCTGGTATGACCGGATGGGCATGAGCGAAAGCAAGGTATTTTACTGCTTTGACGGGCAGACGCCCTTTACCTCCGCCCTGTTAAACGTCCGCTATATGTTCTCCCGGACAGACAGCGAGGATCCAAACCTCTATACCCTGATCGGCGAGCAGGACGGCGTCTATTTATACAAGTGCAACTACACCCTGCCTGCGGGCTTTGTACTGACAGACGGACAAAACCTCTCCTCTTCGGAGCTGGAGACTTCCTCCTCCGATCCGCTGGAGCTGCAAAACCAGATGGCGTATTCCCTTGGCGCAGCCTCCCCGCTGTTTGTCCCCGTCGTTTCCTCTGAAACGGACGACGCCACTTCGTTTACGGCAGAAAAAGAAGGACATTACTACGCCTACACCAAAAACCGCAAGGCAGACACGATCGAAATGGATTCGGAGAGCCTGACAAAAACCTTTAAAAAGGTAAAATACGACTACATTTTAGATCTCGGCAGGCATAACGCCGGCGAAACCGTTACCCTCTCCGACGAGGAAGGGCAGGCGCTGGATGCCACAGTCGTCATGCTGGATGAAGCCGTGCTCGCACAGGTGCTGGATACCCTTTCTGCGCAGCCCTTTGTCGTGGATTCCTGGGATTCCGAGCATGTAAACGGCACGATCGACGTGTCAGACGCCGGACAGCTTGTGCTTTCCATTCCGGACGAACCGGGCTGGACGCTTAAAGTGGACGGACAGACTGCCGAACATGAAGCCTATGACGGCACTTTCCTTTCCGTTTCCCTGACGGAGGGAAGCCATACCATAGAATTAAGCTACCGCCCTGCAGGCCTTACCGCAGGCATCGCAGTCAGCCTGATCAGCATCGCGCTTTTCCTTGCGATCCGCTTCTGGCTGCGCCGCAAAAAGGCAGCTTCGTTACCCCGTTGACCCCATGGAGCCCGGAGCGTCTGAAACGCTCCTGAATGGAGGAATTTATGGAACATTTATTCATCCCGGACGGATACGCTTCCGCCCTGAACCTGCATGACACCCAGATCGGCATTAAGACGGTAAAGGATTTTTTCCAGAGCCTTCTGATCAAGCACTTGAATCTGCTGCGCGTCTCCGCGCCGCTGTTTGTCGATCCTGCTTCCGGCATGAACGATAACCTAAACGGCTATGAGCGCCCGGTATCCTTCGGCATCAAGGAGCAGGACGACTACCGCGCCGAAGTCGTCCAGTCGCTTGCCAAATGGAAGCGCTATGCCTTAAAGGAATACGGCTTTTCCATCGGGGAAGGGCTCTATACCGACATGAACGCGATCCGCCGGGATGAAATCACCGACAATATCCATTCCATTTTTGTGGATCAGTGGGACTGGGAAAAGGTCATCGGCAAAAACGACCGGAATCTGGAAACGCTCATGGACACGGTGCGCGACGTTTACAAGGCGCTGCGCAAAACGGAAATGTACATGGCGATCCAGTACGACTATATCGAAGAAATCCTGCCCCGTGAAATCTTTTTTATTACCACGCAGGAGCTGCTCGACCTTTATCCGGACAAAACGCCGAAGGAACGCGAATATCTGATCACAAAGGAAAAGGGCGCTGTCTGCCTGATGCAGATCGGCGATACGCTCTCAAACGGAAAGCCGCACGACGGACGCGCCCCCGACTACGACGACTGGGCGTTAAACGCCGACATCCTCGTATATTATCCGGTGCTGGACATCGCGCTGGAGCTGTCCTCCATGGGCATCCGCGTGGATAAAAAGGCGCTTATGTACCAGCTTGAAAAAGCGGGCTGCCCCGAGCGCGCCTGCCTTCCGTTCCAGAAATCCATCCTAAACGAAGAACTGCCCTATACCATCGGCGGAGGTATCGGGCAGTCCCGTATCTGTATGTTCTTTTTGCGCAAAGCCCATATCGGCGAAGTGCAGTGCTCTATCTGGCCGGACAAAACCCGCCGGGCAGCGCTGGAACAGGGCGTGCGGATGCTGTAAATCTGCTCCGGATCATCCCTGCCAGCAGTTTTCGATCTCCTCCCGGATGATCTCCACATAGCGTTTTGCTTTCGCAATATCATGGTTGATCGTGTATACGTCCCGCTGCGCGATCTCCATCTTACAGCCCCGCGCCGCGTGCAGGCTTGCCCGGATATGGCTGCGGAAGCCTTCCTCATCCAAAGCCGAGCCCGTGCCTAAATACAGCGGGCTCGGCTTTCTGTGGAAGATCACATTGCTGCCGCGCAGGCGCTCTCCCATATATTCTTCCTTACACCAGGGCGAAATGGAAACCTTTCTCAAATTTTTCAATTTGGAAACGCAGCTTTCCCAGATCGGATCCACCGGTTCGCAGCAGCCGTAGGATAAAAGCCCGTACTGCTCCGAAATCTTTTTATAGCAGGGGAAAATAAATTCCTCATACATCTCCGGCGATATGCTGACCGTCTCCTGCGAATCCATAAATCCCCACAGATCCTTCGTCGTGTACGTTCCCGGCTCCTTCTGATCGGGCAGCGTCCTGTTATAGCACCAGCTCCCCTGACCGAGCCCACCGCTGCCTGTCGTCGGAAGCAGTATCCCCTTCTCCTCCATCAGCCTGTAGTAGGCGATCGTATCGTCGGCGATCCGGTTCATCATCTCCTGGAACAGCTCCGGATAGTCCATCATGTTGTACATCATATTTTCCATTCCCATAAAATGCACAACCATCTGCGTAGGCACGCTGTAAAGGCAGCCGCCCTCCAGCTTTACCGGAAGGATGTCGCCGATCGCCTCTTCGATCGCCTGCTTTTTTGCAAGCGTGGCTTTCACATCCACTCCAAACTCCGTTTTCCCAAGCTTCTCTCAGTCCTCTTCCAGATCGTTTACCACATGCTCGAACTGGTGTCCGACGCTCTTATTGCCGGATGCGTCCGTCGTCTCCTGCACATGGATCGGGATGCCAAACAGCGTAAAATAAGTATCATACCCCATCCCGAAATGATCCGGCGTCACCCTGTCGTCGTCAAATAATTCCTGATTTAAAAAATTCCCGTAAAGCTGCTTTTCCACCTGACGGGCAAACGCCCCGCCGCAGCGCATCCTGTCCGGCAAAATCTCCTGCTCAAAGGTCGCCATCTCCAAATGGATCATGGGACGCTCCCCTTTCAGATCGTTGTGCAGGTACCATTCCTCCCTGCGCTTTACATTTTCCGGCATGTTGGCATATTCCAGCTGCTTTTTTGCCAGCTCCCGCAGGATTTTTTTGTCCTCCCGGCTGATTTCATACCCCATTTTCTGCCCTCTTTCCCGCCCTGTCGGCGATTCCTTCTCTTTTCAGCGGTTCCGTCCGCTTATTTTTCTTTTTCCGAAACGCCGCCGGCGTTACCCCGTAGCGCTCCTTAAAGCATCGGATAAAATAATTCGCATCCGGATACCCGCACCGTTCCCCGATTTCGGAAACGCTGTCTTTTTTCGCATTCAAAAGCATGCACGCCATCTCCAGCCGCAAAATCCGGATATATTCCACCACGGACAGTCCCAGCCGCTTCCTGAATTTCCGGCAGAAATACGATTCCTCGTAGGAAAACTTCCGTGCGATCTCCCTTGTGGAAAGCGCCTCCGTATAATGGTTGTTCAAATAGTCAAGCGCCTGCTCAAACCGGTCGTCCACCGTCTCCGGCACATACGACGTATCCTGCTGCCACCGAAGCAGGCTGCCCAAAAGCTCATAGACCATCCCCCTTAAAATCAGGGCGCTCCCTGTCCTGCGGCGGTCATATTCCCCGCAGATGCGCCGCAGAAGGCTAGACAGCTCTTTTTTCCTGATCCGGTTTTCAAAGCGCAGATTCCCGGAAAGCAAAAGCGCCGCCACATCTTCTCCCGCCGCCGTCTGTCCTTCCCAGCCGGACGGCTCAAACATTACCGCCCGGTATAAAACGCCCTCCCTGCCCGCCGCCGCGGCATGGGGCTGGCGCGGATGGACAAACACCGCCTCCCCCCGCTCTGCCCGCACCTTTTTATTTGCACAGACGACCTCCAGGCTTCCCTCCTCCACATACAAAATTTCGATCCGATCGTGCCAGTGCGCGCCAAAGCACACCTCCTGCGCCCCGAAGCGGGTCGTCAGTATCTTCACCGGCAGATCCTCATATTCCACCGCCGCAGGTTCAAACAGCTCGTTCATTCCAATTCCCCCAAAAGTCAAAATCATGCGATTTTGAAGCAAATTTGCATGATGTCTTTTTCTCCTCTTTCCCTTATCATAAGGGTAACCAAAAAAGTTTTCAATAGGAACGTCAGCGACGCTCCTGAATGGAGGGAATCATGCAGATCGGAATTTGTGTCGGCCATATCGAAAAAGAAAAAATGCCGGAGCAGTTTGCCCGGCTCGCTGCGGAAAAGATCCATTCCTGCCAGCTCGTTTCCTGGAATCCTGCCCTCTGGACAAAGGAGGACGCAGAGGTGATCCGAAGCGCTGCACAGCAGTACGACGTTACGATCAGCGCCTTCTGGTGCGGCTGGATCGGGCCGCGCGTGTGGGATTTTTACGACGGGCAGGAAACGCTCGGGCTCGTCCCCGTTACCTACCGCTTTGAGCGGATGAAAAACCTCATGGACGGGGCTGATTTTGCGAAGCTTCTGGGTGTTGCGGACGTTGTCAGCCACATGGGCTTTATCCCGGAAAATCCGCACGATCCCAACTATCCCGGCTTCATTTCGGCGCTCCGCACCGTTGCCGGGCATTTACAGCAAAACGGACAGTACCTGCTCTTTGAAACCGGTCAGGAGACCCCTGTTGCCATGCTGCGTGCCTTCGAGGACATCGGCACCGATAACCTTGGCGTCAACCTCGATACCGCCAACCTCATCCTCTACGGCAAGGCAAATCCCGTGGACGCCCTCGACGTGTTCGGGCGCTTTGTGCGCAACATCCACGCAAAGGACGGGCTCTATCCGACAAACGGCCACGATCTTGGCAAGGAGGTAAAGCTCGGAACCGGAAAGGTGGATTTTCCCGCTTTTTTCAAAAAGCTCAAAGCCCTCGGCTATGACGGCCCCGTTACCATCGAACGGGAGATTTCCGGAGAACAGCAGATGATCGACATCCGGGAGTCCATCGTCTACTTAAACGACATCATTTCCGCTTTATAAGGAGGTCAAAATTATGCTGAAAATTGGAATCCTCGGCGTCGGCGGGATCAGCGGCGCACATATTAACGGCTGGCTCAATATCCCCGAAGCAAAAATCACTGCGCTCTGCGACATCCGCCCGGAGCAGATGACCGCCCCCGCCGAAAAAACAAAAGCAGCCTGCTATACCAATTTTGAAGAAATGCTCAAAAAGGAGGAACTGGACGTTATCGACATCTGCCTGCCCACCTTCCTGCACGCCTCCTATGCAGTCAGGGCGCTGGAACGCGGCATCCATGTCCTTGTGGAAAAGCCCATTTCCCTCTGCAAAGACGACGTGGATCTGATCTATGAAACTGCGCAGAAGCATCATGCCAAATTCATGGTTGCCCATGTGATCCGTTTCTGGGATCAGTATACCTATCTGCGCGGTCTGTATCAGAAACAGACGTACGGACGGCTTTTAAGCGGCTCCATGTCCCGCCTTGGCAGCACGCCCAAATGGAGCTGGGACAACTGGATGACCGACGAGAGCCGAAGCGGGCTTGTCCCCTATGACCTGCATATCCACGATCTTGATTTCCTGATCTATACGTTTGGAGAGCCGAAAAACATCATCCGCCACGAGGGCCGCTCCGAGGGTCAGGACTACATCCATGCCGTCTACGAATACGACGGTTTCTTCATTTCCGCAGAAGCCGCATGGTTCAAAGGTTCCTCGCCCTTTGCGGCAGGCTACCGCTTCCAGTTTGAGCACGCCCTTATCACCTATGAGCGCGATGTTTTAACCGTGTACGAGGAGGACGGAAACATTCTGGAATTTTCCCCGCAGGGCGGTCTGGAAAACGGCATCAACCTGCCCTCCAGCGACGCTTACTACAACGAGATCCGCTATTTTGCGGACTGCGTGTTAAAGGACGAGCCGGTTTCCATCCTCTCCAAGGAGGAGTTAAAAACGGTCATCCGCATTCTGGACAGCTTTTAAGCGGCATACCGGCGCGCTTTCCCGTTCCGGTCAGCAGTTGAAACGGTGTTCACCCCGCAAAAAAAGCAGGCTCACAGCCTGCTTTTTTTCGGCGCATTCCAGTCTGCGCTCAAATATTTCTGTATCGCGTCGATCTGCATATCCGGGCTTTCATAAATGTAAAGATAGCCGCCCGTCTTTTCGTACGCCACGATCAGGGATCCGACTTTCCCTTTCTTCTCCGGCGGGACGCCCCAGAACATAATCCGGGAGCCGTCCCCGAAATCCAGCACATACTCTGCCTGCGCGCCGGGCATTTCGCCCTTTCTTTTTCCCATGTCGCGGATCGTGATATAATTCCATATCCGGTTCAGATTTTCCTCCAAAATGAAATTTGCCACGCCCTCGCCCTCGGCAGAAGCGCTTCTGTGATCCACCGCATATACGACGCTGTCCGTCAGATACCCCTTATATTCCCGATAATCCTGCCCCAGCTTCCCGATCACGATAAAGCTGCACACCATGACAATAATGATGACCACAACCGGGATCGTAAGCCCTTTCAGCAAAAAATCCTTCGGCTTTTTCTGATTGTGCAAAACCTGAATTTCCCTCATATAAATCTCCCTTCCAAAGCGCCGACCCCCGTTTTCCTACGCCTGTTTTTTCTGCAGCTTATACATCATGATAACGCTGACCGCCGAAATTACGAGGAAAAAGATACATGCTGCGGGAGTCAAAAACGCATCCCCAAAGCTTGTCAGATCCAGCACGATATACACAAACAGGTTCGCTACGCTGTGGAATACCATCGGGGCTGCCAGCGTTCCGTACAGCTCATATACGAGCGCCAGCAGGACGCCGATCACCGTTGCGTACACCGCCTGAACCAGATTGCCGTGGAATAAGCCAAACGCCAGACCCGAAAGGACGATCGCAGCCGGAACCTTCATCACTTTTTTCAGCTGGCCGTACACGACGCCACGGAATACGACTTCCTCCCCCAGCGGCGCCAAAATGCCGTAAGACAGGATCCCAAGCCAGATCGGCGTATCAAACTGGATCTGGGAAATTTCCTGAAACGTCGGGGAATACCGGTACAGCTCGATCACGTTCAAAAGCCCGTTCATCCCCACCGCAGACGCTGCCGCCAGAATTACCATCGGAACAACGGACAGGCCGTCGATGCTTTTTTGGGGCTTGAAAGCCATCTGTTTGTGCCAGATCCCGAAGCATGCCGCAAAAGCGCCAAGCGTTGCCGCCGCATTCGCCAGATTCATCCACAGATTATAGCTTTCTTCCCCAACTCCGATCCCGAATACTTCCAGCACCGGCGACAGCAAAATCGCAAGCAGCAGCACTCCCATGCTGATCCCGATGCTTACCATATAATAAGTCCCCATCGCCAGCGCGCTCATGCCGACCGCCTTCCAGAAATTCCGCGCTTTGTCAGACAGCTTCCTTCCGCCGGGCGCTGCGGCATTCTGTCCGGCATTCTGCCGTGCGTTCTGCCATGTGCCTGCCGCGCCTCCTTGTCCGGCGCTCTGCCATGCGCCTGCCGCGCTTCCCTGTCCGGCATTTTGTCCGGCGTTCTGCCATGCGCTGCTCCGGTAGCGCCTGCTGCTTCCTACCGGCGGCTCCTCTCCGGCGCCTCTGCCGGGCTGGCGGGCGTTCTGCCAGCCATTTTGCCGCTCATTTTGCCCTGCATTCTGCCAGACGTTCTGCCCTGCCGTCTGCCAGCCGTCCTGCCGCCCATTTTGTCCGGCGCCCTGCCGCGCAAAATGCCCCGCGCCGCCCAAAAGCACCTGCCGAAGCCCCTGCACGTCGCGCACGATGATCTCTGCTCCCGCCTGTTCCAGCTCGCCCGGCTGCGCATATCCATAGGCTACCGCGATATTATGCGTCCCTGCCGCCTTCGCGCCCTCAATGTCAAAGCTCCGGTCGCCGACCATCACGACCTCCCACGGTTTTGCCCCATAGCGCTGCGCAAGCTGCCGCAGTGCCTCCAGCACAACCTCTTCCTTACGGTCGCGCGTCCCGTCCAGCTCGCTTCCAACAACGATGTCAAAATACTGCCGGATGCCGAAATGAACCAGAATATCCTCCACATATACGGTCGGCTTGCTGGACGCCACCGCCAGCTTCGCCCCCGCCTGCTCCAGATCGTGCAAAAGCACCGTAATGCCCGGATAGAGCGTATTCTCATATTTTCCGGTCACCGAAAACCGCTCCCGGTATTTCGCCACCGCCGCTTCCGCCTGCTCCGGCGTAAAATCATAATATCTCATGAAGCTGTCGCGCAGCGGCGGACCGATAAAAGGCTCCAGCCGGTCCAAATCCGGCTCGTCGATCCCAAAGCTCTTTAACGCATACTGCACGCTCCCGCAGATCCCCTGCTTCGGGTCGCTGAGCGTCCCGTCCAGATCAAATAAAATATAGGAAAACATTATCTTTCGTCTCCTTTGCTTCTCTTTCCCGTTTCGGGTTACTATCATATTACCAGAAAATCGCCCGCGCGGTCATGAAAATTTTGTGAAAATATAAAGTTTGAAAAAGCTCTCATATTCCTTTTTTTCCTGCAGCGCATCTTTTCCCTCTCCTCCGCATACACTTTAGCAATAACAACGCCGGGTATTTCCATGATAAAAGATTTTTTCAGACTCGTCCAGAACAAAATGAAGCATTACGCCATCCTGCCGTCGATCAGGTCGCTCGTACATACGCCGGCATTTCAAAACGCCCTGTTCCTGCTCGGCATCCTCGCCTTTTTGCAGGCATGCCTGATGCTCGCCCCCGAATCGGTCACCGCTTCCTCCTCCAATGTCGTAAACGGCATCGAGCTGCCCGTATGCAGCGTGCAGACGCCCCAGAAAAAGGTCGCGCTGAGCTTTGACTGCGCCTTCGGGAATACGGATACGCAAAAAATCCTCGATACGCTTCGTGAAAAAAACGTGCACGCCACCTTTTTTGTGACCGGAAGCTGGGTCAGATCCTATCCCGATGCGGTCAAAGACATTCTCGCCGCCGGACATGACCTTGGCAGCTACGGCGAAAGCTACACCTCCATGAGCGCCCTTTCTGTCCCCCAGAAGCAGGCAGAGCTTGAAAACCTGCACCGCCGCGTCAAAGAGCTGACCGGCTATGAAATGAACCTGTTCCGCCTCCCCTACGGAGACTATGACAATGAAACGATTCGTACCATACGGGAATACGGCTATTTCCCGGTACAGTGGACCGTCAATTCGATGGACTGGAAAGATTACGGGACGGAGGACATCGTCAGCCGCGTACTGGACAGCAGCCGGTTAAAAAACGGGGCGATCATCCTCTGCCACAACGGTGCGCGCTGCACCCCGGATGCCCTTTCCCCCATGATCGAGGGGCTTCAGGACAAGGGCTATCAGGTCGTCCCCGTATCCGATCTTATCCTCCAAAGCGACTATCATATGGACGCAGACGGCACGCAGATCCCCAACGAACGCTCCGGCAGGAAGTAGCTTCCGTCCGCCTCTGGTTTCCATGCGGTTTGCTTCCGTCCGCCTCTGGTTTTCCCGCTGCCTTTGTGCTATACTCGCCTTATGAAAAAGAAATTTCTCTCCTTAAAGACTTCCATTTTCATATTGATTCTTCTGCTTATAGGCGCGGCTGCCGTCGCCGTCCGGCTGGCGCAAAGGGAACCGTCCGTGCTCGCTTTTTCCGAAGCAATGACGTCTATTCCCGCTCCCCTTGCCAAAAATGCGCAGCCATCCTTAAGCGTCCCGACGCAGCTTACCAAGATCGGCGAAGACTATTTTCTGGTTGACTGCTACCATAACCAGATTTTAACCTCTGCCGACTTAAACGCGCCGCTTTCCGAATGGTATGTGCTTACCTCCCAGATCGACCGGGGGCACACGATCGCAGGGGACGGCGTCGTTTATCTTGCCGACGATACGGAAAATAACCGGATCCTCATTTTTGAAAAAAAGGACGATACCTTTGTCATGACGCAGATGTTTTCCAACGTCGGCGTCCGTCCCCACTATGTATGCTACGATGAGGACAGCGAACGCTTTTTTGCGCTCAGCTCCATGACCGGGGAGCTCTATGTGTTTTTCCGCCCCGATCCCTCCTCTCCGCAGGTTGCCCTCGAAAAAATCCTCTCCATTCCTGAACTGAGCGGCGTCTATGTCCGTTCCTTTATGATCGACGGCGATGACGTCTATTTCGTATCCGGAAACAGCGCCATCATCCGCGCCCGCAAAAAGGACTTAAAGGTGCTGGAACGCTTCCCCGTCCCTCCCGAAATTGCCGGAATGGTGCAGCTTGCCCGCATTCAGGACTGGTTTTATATTACAGTTTCCACCGACGCTGCCGGAAATCAGGATTATGCCACGATACTGCGCGTCAGGGATTTAAACGACCTTGCCGACGGACATTGGGAAGATATTTACAGCAATTTTATCGGCGGCGGAACGCCCTACTACATCACCGGCTTTGACGGGCATTTCTACCTGACCGAACACCGGATCCCCGGACACAGCGTCTGGCAGTTTGATGTAAAAGACAACGAACTTACCGACGCTGCCACGCTGTTTCCTTAACGGCTGCCGGGCAAAAAAAGAGACCGCGCACTAATTCCTTAGTGCGGCAGCCTCTCAGCTCTTCCTTTCAAACGGCTCACGCCCTCTTCCTTAAGTCTTTCCTTACGCGGCTGAGCGTTTCCGGCGTCATATTCAAAAAGGAAGCGATATACCGAAGCTCTACCTTTCCGAGAATATTCGGAAAATTTTTCTCAAACCACTCATAGCGCTGTTTCGTATCATACTGGTAAAGAACCCGCTTGATCTTATAATGAAGCTCCATCGAAGCGATCAGCATTCGGTGGTAGGTTTCCATCAGTTCTTCATTGCGGTGCAGCAGCTCAAACAGCTGCGGGATCGGAACCGCATACAAGGTCCCCTCCATCAGCACTTCCATCGTCAGCGGAGACGG
>OHGP01000150.1_pt1 | contig 13706 bp, 10 predicted proteins | sample 1567901 | NCBI WGS metagenome assembly OHGP01 (sample SAMEA3879511, study PRJEB24766) | human gut metagenome | biome: human-associated habitat; feature: feces | place: USA | collected 1985/1987 | reverse complement strand
GCACTACCAGCTTGGAGATAGCTAATGTACTTCCTGGATTGAAGTTTACGAGTCGTTTTACTTATAATATGAAGACTAATCATTACAAATTTTCTCCACAACTACATCCTTTATGCTTTTCTCTTTTTTCCATTCTATCACAATCTCACAGGCAGCGCGGAGTTTCTGCACAAAGAGGCGGAAAAAGAACTCACCGGCCACACCTACGTTGTCGTATCCAAAAACAGAACCGATGAGGTCCGTGAGGCGCTTCATCTGCTCTCCGGTGCGCAGAACCAGGTGCTGTGGGTGATTCCGTATCTGCCGGGCGAAGAAGTTCCGTCGGAGCAGAACCGTGCGTACACCGCAATCGGCTGGGAGGTGAAACCATGGAAATAAAAAAGACACCGGTACAGATTCCGCTGACCTGGCTTCATGTCTGGCTTTTATTCGCCGGCATCTATGGCTTTGCCGCCGATTTTGAGTCGCTGCGCGACGGCGGTACGCCGACAGCAGCACATGCCGTTTGCCGTTACGGCCTTTCCCGTGAAAACGCAATGCCGGGCGGTCCGCAGACCGCCCGGCATTGCTCTATTAAAATTATTTTTCCGCTATTCATGCCCAAAGCGCACGCGGCGGGCATTCTAACTTGTTGTGTTACATCCTGATCTTCTGTGCCGCGCGTGCAATGGACGCAAGCAGAGCCACCAGCCGCTTTTCGTCCATCTGGCCGCAGTAGCTGGTGAAGGTGTAGTAGCAGCCCTGCACGCAGAAGGAAAGCACGATCTTACGCACCACATCGGCATCAAACGAGGGGTCGCTCTCCGAGATGCATTTGCTCATTGCAGCTTCCACGCGGTTGATGAACAGCCCCTGACGGGAGCCGGAAAACAGAATGCTGATCTCGGTCTGATTCCGGGTGAACGCCCGGAACATTTCCCGGGTCAGCCACTCGGTGCGCTCGCTCACATCACGGGCGGTCAGCTGCGGCAGGCTTTCCACCACCACCTCCACCATTTCGTCCTCCATGGCGTTGGCCAGCGCATAGATATCCTGATAATGCGCATAAAAGGTGGACTTATTGATGCAGGCCAGATCGCACAGTTCCTTGACCTTGATCTTTTCCAGCGGTTTCTGCGCCCGCAGCTCCATGAATGCCTGCTTGATGGCACGCTCCGTTTTTTCAATGCGAATATCCAGAAAACCCACCTCTTTTGCTTTTTCGTTGATTATCCAACCATTTTCCTGTTTTGCGGATAGACAAGGCCCTCAGCCTTTTTTATACTGGGTTTATCCCCATCCGCATCACTCCTTGCGGTACAGGATGCCTTTTTCTTCCAGCTCTTTTTTGATGCGCTCAAAGCTCCCGGCATCCGGGCAGTGCAGGGTGTGCAGATGCACGCCGCCGGTCATGCGGCTCAAAAGCGCTTCCGGCGTGTCCTTGGCCTGCTGGATGAAGTTGTCCACATCGTAGCGGCTGGCAAGGTTCAGGTTGCCGCGCAGCTCGCCATACAGGCTGTTCTCCACGGCCACATCCACCACGATGCCGCCCTGATCCACCACGGTGTACAGCTCGGTGCGCATCTCGTCCTCGGTGCTGTGCACGCAGGCCAGAATGGCGGTATAGCCTTTTTCCGCCGGGTGCAGCTGATAGCCCCGGGGCGTTGCATCGATCTGCGCACCGCCTGCCCGCAGCAGAGCCACATCCCCCACCACGATCTGGCGCGAGACCCCCAGCAAAGCCGCCAGTGCGCTGGCACTGACCGGTGCTTCGGCCCCGCTGAGCCGTTTCAGAATGGATTCTCTGCGCTGCGCTGCATTCATGGTTTTCAAAGCTTCCTTTCCGCTTTACGGTATTATGCTCTTATTGTAGCAAAAGACGGCGGATCATGCAAGAATGCGTTTACTTTTCCAGCTGCAGGATGGTAGCATAATTGGAGGGCAACTGCACTTTCATGCGGCCCCACTCCATGCTGGTCAAAACGGGCTGTGCGCCCACCGTGTCGGCCAACAGGTCCTTTGCAGAGGATGCCTCCACCGGCAGCTGGAATTCCAGCTGTGCGGGACTGTCGCCGTTGTTCAGCACCACGACGCAGGCCTTTCCATCCAGCACCCGGGCAAAAGCATAGCACTGGGTGGTGAGCTGCAGCTCTTTCACCTCGCCGTCGGTCAGCTCCGGCAACTCCGCCTTCAGTCTGCCCAGTGCGGCATACACGCTGGTGACAGGGTTGGTGGTCTCAGCGTCCTTGAAGTCGGAAAGTTCCAGGCAGGGGCGCAGCGGCCAATCACTTCCCCACTCTTTTTTGCCTTCAATGCCAAATTCTGAGCCATAATAGATGGACGGAATGCCCCAAAGCGTATATACTAGAATTGCAATGTGGCGGATGTGCTCCCGGTTGCGCAGCTTGTTGGGCAGGCGCTCCACATCGTGGTTGTCCGAGAACAGATACAGCCGGGTATCGTGGCACAGGCCCTGCAGACGGCGCATGGTGTGGGCGATCTCGAAATAGTTGTGGTCGTTGTGGCCGCTCCACAGGCCCTTATGCAGCTCGTAGTTCGTGACCGAGTGCAGCATCTCCGGGTTTGCCCAGCGGCTGTAATCGCCGTGGATCACCTCGCCCATGAGCCAGAACTCTGGCTTTACCTCGTTGGCAAGGTGGCGCAGACCGCGCATAAAGTCAAAGTCCAGCACATCGGCTGCGTCCAGACGAATGCCGTCAATGTCAAATTCATCCACCCAGAAGCGGATGGTATCGTAGTGGTAGTTCTGCACCTCCGGGTTGCGCTGGTTCAGCTTGACCAGCAGATTGAAGCCGCCCCAGTTTCCGTAGGAAAAGCCGTCGTTGTACTCGTTGTTGCCCCAGAAATTCACATCGCAGAACCAGTCCTTATAGCGGGCGTTCTCGCGGTTTGCCTTCAGGTCCTGAAACGCAAAGAAATCGCGGCCCACATGGTTGAACACGCCGTCCACGATCACCTTCTGGCCCCGGGCATGGCACTGAGCCACAAAGTCCTTGAACTCTGCGTTCGTGCCAAGGCGGCGGTCTACCAGCCGGTAATCGATGGTGTCGTAGCCATGGGAACCGCTCTCGAACAGCGGGCCGATATAAATGGCCGTGCAGCCGATGTCCGCTGCGTGCTCAGCCCATGCGTTCAGTTTATTAAACGCGCCGGGCACCGCCTGCCCATCGTTCTCATGTGCGCAGCCGCACAGCCCCAGAGGATAGATGTGATAAAATACCGCGTTGTCATACCAAGCCATTGTTCATACCGCTCCCATACAAAAAAATCAGCCTCCGCCCACTGCGGCGGCAGGAATAGTATAGCACAGAATCTGTAAAGCATGTTAATTTTTGCTGATTTTTGTCAAGAATCTACAAGAATATCAGCCACTATGCCCCATTTCGTCTTGTTTTTATTGGATATATTGCCCAAACACCTGTGTCACATGCAGTGCCGCCGGGCGCTGCCTATCATAGAATGTAAGGAGATCTTTGCATGAATTACCCCGCCATTCCCCGTGAATTCTTCAATGGAGACTGCTTTGATGCCTACCGCATCCTTGGTGCGCATCCTTGCTCTGACAACGGCACCGAAGGGTGGCGCTTTGCGGTGTGGGCCCCCGGTGCCACGGCAGTGGAAGTCTGCGGCGGCTTCGACGGCTGGGAGGCAGGCGTGCCCATGGAAAAAGCCGATACCGGCGTGTGGAGCGCATTCGTCCCCGGCCTTGCAGAGGGCGACCTTTATAAATACCGGGTGCATGGTGCCGACGGCAGTGTGGTGATGCGCAGCGACCCCTACGCATTTTCCACCGAGCTGCGGCCGGGCACGGCCAGCCGTCTGGCAAAGCTGGACTTTCACTTTGACGACAGCGCATGGATGGAGCGCCGCGACAAATGCCGCAACCGCCCGCTGAACATCTACGAGATGCATGTTGGCAGCTGGCGGCACAAGCCCGGCAGCAAGCAGGAGGACGGCTCAGACGGCTGGTACAACTATGAGGAGCTGGCCAAGGAGCTGATTCCCTGGCTGCTGGACCATCACTTTACCCATGTGGAGCTGCTGCCGCTGGCCGAACATCCCTTCGATGGCAGCTGGGGCTACCAGACCACCGGCTACTTTTCCGTTACCAGCCGCTACGGCACCCCCGCCCAGTTTGCCGGCTTCGTCAACGCCTGCCACCGCATGGGCATCGGCGTCATCATGGACTTTGTGCCGGTGCACTTTGCCGCCAACGCCGACGCTCTGGCAAAGTTTGACGGCACCTACCTCTACGAGTACGACAGCGATGTGGGCCACAGCGAGTGGGGCACCTGCAACTTCAACTACTACCGCCGCGAGGTGTGCAGCTTTTTGAACAGCGCTGCCGCCCTGTGGATGGACGTGTACCACTGCGACGGTATCCGTATGGATGCCATCTCCCGCGCGCTGTACTGGCAGGGCGACCCGAACCGCGGCGTGAACGAGGGTGCCGTGAACTTTCTGCGCAGCCTGAACCACGGCCTGAACGAGCGCTGGCCCACCGGCATCTACACTGCCGAGGACTCCACCAACTTCCTCAAGGTGACAGCTCCCACCCGCTACGACGGCGTGGGCTTCGACTACAAGTGGGATATGGGCTGGATGCATGATACGTTGGACTATTTTGCTACCCCCTTCGGTGAGCGGCCAAATGCCTACGGCAAGATCGTTTTCAGCATGCACTACTTCTACAACGAGCTGTATCTGCTGGCCTTGAGCCACGACGAGGTGGTGCACGGCAAAAAGACCATCATCGATAAGCTGTGGGGCACCTATGCGGAAAAATGCGCCCAGCTGCGCACCCTCTATTTTTATATGTACATGCACCCGGGCAAGAAGCTGAACTTCATGGGCAACGAAATGGGACACTTCCGGGAGTGGGACGAAAAACGGGAGCTGGACTGGGACCTGCTGAAATACCCCTTCCACGATGCGTTCCAGAAGTACTTTGCCCACCTGTGCCGGGTGTATTCCACTGAGCCTGCACTCTACGATGGCGAGTACAACCCCGACTGCTTTGAGTGGGTGGCCTGCGAGAGCCGCAGCGAGGGCGTGTACGCATGGCTGCGCAAGGGCCGGGGCGAAAACCTGCTGTGCATCATGAACACGCAGGACCACGCCCACAAAAAGTTCCCGCTGTATCTGCGCTTTCCCTGCAGTGCCGAGGAGGTGCTGAACACCGAATCCCCCGAGTGGGGCGGTGCACTGAAGGGCCGCCGCAAGACAAAGCTTCACACCACCGATGGCGGTGTGTTTGGTCGGGACTATACCCTTACAGTAGACCTGCCTGCCATGGGCAGCTGCCTGCTGAGCCTTGCGCCGGAGGCCCCGAACCCCGATGCGGCCCGCATCAGCGCCAACAAAGCCCTGAACGCAAAGCGCCGCGCTGCCCGCAGCACAAAGGCCGCAGCCAATTCCAATAAGTAATATTCGTTTCAAAATGTCCCGTCTGCGTTCAAAGCGGCGGGACATTTTGTTGTTTTCCGTGCACAGCGGCTGGACAGTGCAGATTTTGCTTGCTATACTGTAGCTGTGATATTCTGCAGCTGAGAGGTTTTTGGGATGAGTGGAATCGTTTCCCGTCTGTCTGTCCTTGGCAAGGTCTGGCTGGGCCTTGCTGCCGGGGCACTGGCGCTTATTGTATTCGGCCTTGCCGCACCGGGCAGCAGCCTGTTTTTCCCGCTGGTGAGCCTGTGGTGCAATGCAGCACTGTTTGCACTGGCGCTGCTGGTGCTGCGCCGCGCCGGTGTGGAGCTGGACCTGTTCCACAAGGCGGTGCTGGTGGGCCTGTGGGCAGCGGCCGTGCTTTACTTTTACTGGACCCTCGGCAGCCGCACCTTCCTCTACCACTGGGACTACGTAAACTACATTCTAAAGCAGTATCATGCCGAAGCCGCCTTTGCACAGAGCACAGGCGCAGGCTTCCGGTTTCTCCTCGATTCCATCACCGAGGACTATACGAATTTCATCACCCTGTTCACCGAGTTCCCGTTCTGCCTGAGCGGCAAGACCGGCGACGACTACGCATTCTGTCAGGTATTCAGCGTACTGCCCAGCCTGCTGGTGCTGCTGGCGGGCCTGACGGTCAAGGTGGGCCGGATGCTACGGGTAAAGAACCGGTTCTGGTATTTTCTCATCGGCTTTTCGTGGTGCGCTACCTTCCCGTTCGTGCGCATGTCGGCGATGCTGGGCCAGCCGGACTGGTTCGGGCTGATCTTTGCCTTCATGCTCATGCTGCTCACACTGGACTACCGCTTTGACGGCATCGACCTGCCCCGCTATCTGCTCATCTTCGCCGCCACGGCGGGCATCATCCTCACCCGGCGCTGGTACTTATATTTTGTGGTGGGCTACTGCTTTGCCTACGTGGTGATGCTGGCAGTTTCCAGCATCCGGCTGGCAAAAGATGGCCAGCAGTCCCGGGCTGTACACCGCCTCGTCCGGCTGGCCGTGTTCGGCCTGTGTGCGGCTGGGGCCATGGTGCTGCTGCTTCTGCCCATGGTGCGCAAAATTTTAAGCTTTGACTACGCCGGGCGCTACTCTTACTACAACTTCGGCGGCATCACGCTGGAGCTGGCCGCACAGACACTGCGCATCGGTTTACTGAACTTCATCCTCATCGGAATGGGGCTGTGGTTTTCCGCAAAACGCCGTCTGCCTGCCCTGCCCTGCCTTGCAGGGGCAGAGCTACTGGTGAGCCTTGTGCTGTTTACCCGGGTACAGAACACCGGCTCCCACCAGATGCTGCTGTTCGTGCCTGGGTGGCTGCTGCTGTTCCTCGTTGGTTCCGCCGCACTGGCCGACGGCCTGAAAAAGCACACCGCCGTCAAGCTCTGCTACTGGGGCTTTACCATGGTGTTTGCGGTGTCCGTGCGCTGCTCGCCGCTGACCACCGTTGCTCTGCCGGGCTTTGTGGTGGATCATTTTCCCCTCAAGGCCGTGTCGGAATTCGTCCGGCTGGACAAGCTCACCTACGACCGCACCGATGCCGCCCAGATTCAGCGCGTGGACGACTGGATCGATGCCCACTGCGATGCGGAAAAGGGTGAGTTCGCCTACATGATCCCCCACGATATGCTGTACAACTCAGACATGTTCCAGTACGCCGCCCTGCCGGACATCCAGCTGCAGGGCAAGCTGGCCGCCGGCATCTCCATCCCGGGCACCCACGAGTTCCCGGTGCGGTTCTTCGAAGCAAAGTATGTGCTCACCGCAGAGCCGCTCCCCCAGACCTTTGTCAGCGGTGGCGAGCTTTCCGGCCGGTGGAATGCCCTCTTCTGCGCCGCGCGGGATGAGCACTTTACGCAGGCCGCCAGCTTTGACATGGGCAACGGCACCGTGTTCACCGTGTGGGAGCGCACCGAGCCTGCCGACCGGGCTGAGGTGGAGTATTATCTGGATGCCTTCGCGCAGGAGGATGTCCTCTACCCCGAAATGTTCTCGCAGGTGGCGGAAGCCTGGCTTGCCGGACATGGACTTTAAATTGCAAACGCTTTGGATATAAAAGGAGTATTTCCCATGGAACAGAATGCAAACGCCCTGCCCAAGGTCACGCTGGGCCAATACAAGGGGCTGGAATTCACCCGCCGGGTGCGCCCGGTATCGGAAAAGGCCGTGGAGTTGGAGGCGGCGAACCTCACCCGCACCCACGCCCCCTTTGCACCGGTGGAAAAAACCGCCGCGCGCGGGATGCGCGTCACGCTGGATTTTGAGGGCTTCATGGACGGCGCACCCATCCCGGAAAGCAAAATGGAAAATGTGACCGTGGTGCTGGGCACCGGTCAGCTGATGCCCGCCGCCGAGGATGCCGTGTACGGCCACAAAGCAGGCGAGAGCTTCCGATTCGATTTTACCTATCCCGCCGAGTTCCGGGTGCCGGAGCTTTCCGGCAAAACAGCACAGTTCGCCATCACCCTGCACACCGTGGAGCAAAAGCAGCCTGTACCGCTGGACGATGCCTTTGCCAAGACACTGGGCTTTGATACGGTGGATGCCCTGAAGGAGAGCATCCGCGAAAAGAAGCGCCGCTCCCACGAGGCCAACGCCGACCGAATTGCCGGAGCCGCCCTGCTGGGCATGGCCGGTGCCAACCTGACGGCGGAGCTGGATAACGCCATTCTGGACCAGAATGCCGACCATGACATGAACGCCCTGCGCGAACGGCTGCGCCGCAGCAAAATGACCATGGAGCTGTACTGCAAGGCAGGCCAGACCACACCGGACGAGGTGCGCGCCGCCTTCCGCCGGGATGCCGAGCGCAAGATGCGCAGCATCCTTGCGGTGCAGGCCATAGCCAAGGCCGAACAGATCACCGTGTCCAACGCAGAGGTGGATGCCGAGTACGTCCGCCTTTCCAAGCTGCACGATACCCCGGAAGCCGAGATCCGCAATGTGCTCAGCCGGGACGCTGTGGCCTCTGCCGTGACCACTCAGAAGGTGCAGCGTTTCCTGATCGACCACGCAAACATCACTTCGGTTGTGGAAAAGGAGTAAACTATGGGCTTTTTTACACGCACCGCGATGGATATGCTGATGAAAACTACCCATCCCGAGATCAACCGCCGCCAGTGCTGGAACCTGCATCCCCATCGCAAGCCCTGCACCGAGTGCAAGGATATCTGCCCCTATGGCGAACAGATCTTTACCCGCCCGAACCTTGTGAAGGACTGGGACCCCTGTACCGAGTGCGGCCTGTGCGTCTCTGCCTGCCGCAGCGGCTGCATCATCCCTTCGCCGGAACAGGTGCAGCGGGACACCTCTGCCGCCGATACCGACAATGACACCATCTGGATCGGCTGCGAAAAGTCCACCCGCAAAAATTCCATGGTGCGCACCTGCATTGCGGCCCTCACATGGGAGACACTGGCCTACCTTGCCCTGAACAAAAAGATCGTGCTGGACCTGACCCCCTGCGGTGAATGTGAGAACGACCTGTGCGCCGCCCAGCTGCGCAAGGAGCTGACAAGGCTTGTGGATTTCTTTGGCCAGCCCATGTTCGAGGCACGGTTCACTCTGGCCTACGAGCCGGACGAAGCGCTCTACCACGTAAAGGAGCTGAGCCGCCGCGAAATGTTTGAGCAGGTGAGCCACGGCTCCAAAAGTGGCACCAAAAAGCTGCTGCAGATGCTGCCCGGCCTGCACAGCGAGGACGACGGCGGTGTGGATTTCCGCCTTTTGCTGCACCAGCGCACAAAGCAGCTGAAGGCATCCATGGAAACGCCGCTGAAGTACGGCTACTACCTGCCCAACTTTACCGATAAATGCTTTGGCTGCGGCAAGTGCGAAAAGGCCTGCCGCGCCGGTGCGCTGAAGCTGGAGGACCTGCCCGACGGCCAGACCCGCATCGTCATCACGCCGTGGAAGTGCAGCGAGTGCGAGGTGTGCGTGGCCTCCTGCTCCAACCATGGCATCGACGGCATGAAGCTGCGCCAGCTCACCACCCTTGGCCCGGTAAGTGTACACAAATGCACCAAGACCCTGTGCAAGGAATGCGGCAAGCCCATTGCGCCGGGCAGTGTGGATGGTGTGTGCACCGTGTGCCGCATCAAGGCCCGCACCAAAAAGCGGCAGGAAGAAGCCGCCGCCCGGGCAAAGCAGCTGCGTGAGGAGCGCGAAGCCAAAAAGGCTGCAGAGGAAGCCGCCACGGCAGCAGCCGAAGCCGGTGCCGACGCTGCTGAGACAGCTGTACAGACGGCTGCCGCCCCCGCAGAAACCGCTGCGGCCGCTGCCGTGCCTGCTGCGGCCGGTTCCGTGATCACAGCACTGACCCCGGAAAAAGCAGCCCCCGCCGCGCTGGACGAAACCCCTGCTGCCGCACCGGAAAACACCGCAGAAAAGGATGTGCCCGACACACCGAAAAACGATTGACGGCGCACAGATTCAATGCTATACTGACCATAAGACCACGCACCGTGGCCACCGACTGTTACAAAGGGGTAACGGAGCTATTTCCGTTACCCCTTTCTTATCCCAAAGCACGAAGCAAGCTTTTGCCAAGATCTTACGAAAGAAGGATTTTACTATGGCTCATTCCATCTCCCGCCGCCAGTTCCTGCAAGGCAGCGGCGCAGCCGCCCTTTCTGTGGCAGCGGCTGGTCTGCTGAGCAGCTGCGGCGGCTCCTCCGCTTCCAATGGCGGCAGCACCGGCGCTGCCGGCAGCAGCTCCACCTACACCGTGCTGTATTCCCGTCAGCCCGCCACCCTGAACTACCTGGTCTGCTCAGCTGACCCGGACCTTTACCACGGCACTCAGTGCATCGACACGCTGGTGGAGTACGACAACCGCGGCAAGATCCGGGAGGGCCTTGCCACTGCTTGGGAGTGGGATGCCGACAGCCTGACATGGACGTTCCACCTGCGGGATGAGAACTGGGTGGACTGCAACGGCGAGGTGCTTGGCCCTGTGACCGCGCAGGACTTTGTGGATGCGCTGGCCTATGTGCTGAACCCGGACTACGCTTCCTCTACTGCAAGCCTTGTCACCCCCTATGTGGCCGGTGCGGACGACTACTATAACTACTGCGTTTACCGCAACAACGCCAATAACGGCACCGTGGCCGAGGACGGCACTACCTACGCCATTGATGCCAACGGCACCGTGACCGCCGCTGCCGCCGACGGCACCACCACCGAATACCCGGCTGTGGATTTTTCCACCGTGGGCGTGAAGGCTGTGGACGACCACACCCTGACCTACACGTTGAACTTCGACTTTCCCGGCTTCCTCAGCCTGTTGAGCTACGCTCCCTACGAGCCTGCCTACGGCCCGCTGCTGGAGGAGTTTGCCGACCAGTTCTGCACCAGTGCCGAGACCGCCTGCAGCTGCGGCGCGTTCTATCTGGCCGAGTACACTCCGCTGGAAAACTGGGTGATGAAGAAGAACCCCGAAAACTACGATGCCGACAGCGTTTACATCGACACGGTGCGCTACATCTACAATCAGGAAGAGCTGATCAGCGGCCCGGAGATGGTCAAGCGCGGCGAGATCGATCAGGCTACCATCAGCTCCGACATTCTGGACAGCTGGCTGGCCGACGACACCACCAAGGACATGGTTTCTATGGAGCGCCCGGAAACCGGCAAGAGCTACTTCTACATCTTCAACTTCCTGCCCTACCGCCACGAATTTTCCAACTGGACCGTGACCGGCGTGGATGCCCAGTACGAGCCGGACAATTGGGCCAAGGCCATCAACTCCACCAACTTCCGCAGGGCTTTCCTGTATGCCATCAATCCGTCTGTGACGCTGGCCGTCACCGCGCCGGAAGGCTACGATAACTACAAGCTGCACACCATCACTCCGCCGTCCTTCTGTGCCAACAGCAAAGGCGTGGATTATACTGAGTGCGGCGGCCTTGCAAACCTCTCTGACTTCTTTGACGAAGCCAAGGCCAAAGAGTACCGTGATGCCGCCGCGGAAGAGCTGACCGCCGCCGGTGTCACCTTCCCCATCAAGATCCAGTATCCGTACAACCCCGCTGTGGTGGACTGGGACAAGCAGTGTCAGGTGTTCAAGCAGCAGGTGGAAGCCGTGCTGAACGACGGCTTCGACTTCATCAGCATCATCATCACGCAGGGTCCGTCCGACAACTTTCTGAACGCGGTGCGCCGGGTGGGTGCCTACCAGCTGATGTCCTACTACTGGGGTGCCGATTACTCCGACCCCGAGACCGAGGTGTACCCCTTCTATCAGGAAGCCGGCGACCGCGGCACCTGCTACAGCTTCCTGCGCACCGGCGTGGAGGACGGCATCGTGACCGGCGAGACCGCCGACCTCGTGATGCAGTACATGTCCATGGTGGAGAACGCCAAGACCATCACCGAGGATCTGGATGCCCGGTACGAAGCCTTTGCGGATGCCGAAGCCTTCCTCATTGAGAACGCACTGGTCATCCCGCTGGGGATGCCGGTGCCGCCCTACATTGCCACCCGTCTGAACCTGTGGGAGGGCCAGTACGCGCCCACAGGCCTTTCCACCAACCGACTGAAGGGCGTGCACATCCTCGACCATTACGTTTCCATGGAGGAGTATAACGCCAACCGGGATGCGCGGTAAAAACTGAATCGGAAACTCCCCCAGTCTGCTGCGCAGACAGCCCCCTCTGGGATGGGGCCTCTGGCGAAACCGGAAACTTTCCCGTCATGCCAAGGGCTCCCTCCCCGAGGGAGCTGGCTTTGCGCAGCAAAGGCTGAGGGAGTTTTTGTTTGCTCCTCATTTTTCCCGCAAAAACTCACAAATCACTTTCCAAACGTAAGATTTTGCGTTATTCTATACTTATCTGTATTTATAAAGAAAAGAGAGGTGCACGGCTATGGTGCAATATCTCGCAAAACGCATCGGGCGCTCCATTCTGACCCTGTTCGTCATTGTGACGCTGGTGTTCTGCCTGCTGCGGCTCATGCCGGTGGAAGGCTACTTTGCAAACTACGAAAAAATGACCGAGGCACAGATCCAGGCCGGGCTGCAGTCCATGGGCCTGCTGGACCCGCTGCCGGTGCAGATCGGCCATTTCTGGCGGGATGCGCTGCACGGTGATCTGGGCGTGAGCCACATTTATAAGCTCAACGCTCCCGTGACCAGGATCCTTGCCCAGAAGCTGCCCATTTCCATCGAAATGGGTGTGCTGGCCATGCTGCTGAGCCTTGTGCTGGGCATCCCGCTGGGCCTTGTCATGGGCCGTTATAAGGGCTGCTGGCCGGATAAGCTGGGCACGGCATTCATCGTGCTCATTCAGGCGGTGCCTGCGGCAGTGTACTTTTTGTATATCCAGATGTACGGCACCACCGCCATGGGCGTGGGCCTGCTGTTCGATGCCGCCAACTGGCGCTATTGGGTGCTGCCGGTGTGCAGCATGAGCCTTGCAAACCTTGCGTTCTACGCCATGTGGCTGCGCCGCTATATGGTGGACGAGAGCAACAAGGACTACGTCAAGCTGGCCCGCGCCAAGGGCGTGAGCGAGAACAATATCGCCCTGCACCACGTATTCCGCAACGCCATGGTGCCGCTGGTGCAGTACATTCCCTCCGCATTCCTGAACACCGTCGTCGGCTCCATCTACATCGAAAGCCTGTACAGCATCCCGGGCATGGGCGGCCTGCTGGTCACCTGTGTGCAGCGCCACGACAACACCATGGTGCAGGGCATCGTGCTGCTGTACGCCTGCGTGGGCATCATCGGCCTGATTTTGGGCGATGTGCTCATGGTGCTCATTGACCCCCGCATCAACTTTGGCAAGAAAGAAGGTGGACGCTGATGCTCTCTTTTCTGAAACGCGAAAAATCGAAGCAGCTGGAGGATCAGCTGAATGCTGCTCAGGCACAGCGCCGCACCGGCTGGGAAAATCTGCCGGAGGATGAGCTGTTCACCCCCGCCGGGTTCAGTGAGGAACAGGCCGAAGCCACCGCCAGCTCCAACTACAGCTACTGGGGCAGCACCTTCCGTGCCTTTTTCAAGAACAAGTTCGCCGTGGCCCTGCTGATCGCGCTGGTGGTCGTGGTTGCCTTTGCCTTCATCCAGCCCCACCTGCCCGGTCAGGCAGACCCGAACCTGTGCGCCGTGGACCCTGTGACCGGCATCCAGTACCGCAACATCGCCCCCGGGCAGGACGGCTTTATCTGGGGTTCCAACTCCATCGGTCAGGACCTGTGGGCACGCATCTGGGCCGGTGCACGCACCAGTCTGACTATCGCCTTCTTCGTGGCCCTCA
>OHGP01000149.1_pt1 | contig 13709 bp, 6 predicted proteins | sample 1567901 | NCBI WGS metagenome assembly OHGP01 (sample SAMEA3879511, study PRJEB24766) | human gut metagenome | biome: human-associated habitat; feature: feces | place: USA | collected 1985/1987 | reverse complement strand
TTTCACGATATATTGTCCGCCGGAGTGTTTCTGATTGGTCCAAAAATCATACCATTCCGTATTTTTAGGCAGATATATTCGCATAGACTTAACGGTACTGAAATCTTCTACACGGATGGTGTCCGAAACTGTTTGGGTATACATGGGTTGGGTTACAGGGCATACCAATAGGGATTTGCCAAACATATACTGATTGTGGATGTTCCACACGTTGCGATCGTGGGCAAAATCCATTGCCAAGGCACGCATGAAGCTGGACTGATTGGCAGTTACCTCCCAGGCAGTTGTGTAGATGTATGGTAACAAACTGTAGCGTAACCGAATGTATTTCTCAATCGCATCGTATATTGGCTCGCCTTTTTTGCCGAATTGATAGATTTCTCTGGGAGCACCTTCCCCATGTGATCGCATCATGGGACAGAATGTACCGAACTGTATCCAACGGGCATAAAGCTCGCGATAATCCGGGTCATCCAGCATCAAGGGATATTGCCATAGGAAGAATCCGCCGATATCGCTGTTCCAATGGGGAATGCCGCATAGTGAGAAGTTTAATCCCGCAGGTATTTGCTTCTCCAAAACTTCCCATGATGCTGTGATATCTCCTGTCCATGTATTGGCACCATAACGTTGCTGGCCGGCAAAGGCTGAGCGGGTAAGGATAAATACGCGTTTATCCGAAGTTACGGCACGCTGGTGGTCGTACACTCCACCTACACTCATTAAAGGGTAGGCATTGCGTACTTTACGGAATGACCCCAAATAGGTGGGCGTGTCAAAATCTTCAGGAATGGGGTGAAAATGGTCGGGTTCGGTAGAGTCCATCCACCAGCCGTCTATACCCACAGAACGTAGGTTCTCGTTCAGGTACTTCCAATAGATGTCGCGTGCTTGCGGATGGTAGGCATCGTACACGCGGGCACCGGATGGATAGTCCATATTGGGAGGCCACTTCTCGGAACCGGATTCGGGCCATGTGCGGAAGTTGAAGAGCATGTTCCCTTTATCCAACTCGTGATAGGGTTTGGTATGTGGTCCGAAAGCTGACCAAATGGAGATGATAATGTGGGCATTCATTCCGTGTATGTCTTCCATCATTTTTTTGGGGTCGGAGAATTCTTCGTTCAAAAAATCCATTGCGTTCCACAGGTAGTTGCTTCCCCAGTATCTCCAATCCTGGATAATTCCATCGAGGGGCACACCCAGTTCGCGGTATTTTTGCACTACGCCAACAATCTCTTTTTGGCTTTTGTAGCGTTCACGGCTTTGCCAGAATCCATATGTCCATAATGGAAACATGGGCACTTGTCCTGTGAGGTAGCGCATCTGGGCAACTACTCCATCGGCATTTTCGCCGTACATGAAATAGTAGTCAATGCAGTCGCCGACTTCAGAAAGGAAGGATGTCTCTTCTTGATTGTCTTTGAAGATGGTTGGCGAATAGTTGTCCCAAAAGAGACCGTAGCCTTTGACGGACTGGAAGAAGGGAATCACATCCTCAAGATTGTCTTGGATAAGGCGTTTGGTCTGGTTACGTTGCGACATTTTGCCGTTTTGCAATTGTCCCAATCCATAAATAGCTTCGTCTTTCTCTAAGGTGAACGATTGATAAACGCTGAAGGTTTTTGTGCCGGCATCGTTGAAATCATCAAAACGTGCGCCTTTATTTTGTTCCTGCAACAGCGATTTTCCATCGGAAGAGGCAAAAGTTATTTGTCCGGTCTCTTCGTTGAGATGGACTGTAAGCTGATGGCTTTTGATAGTCAATATGCCCCCTTTCGAAGAGACGGATACTTTTTCCGGTTGCCCGATGACCGACAAACTTTCTTTGGTATACTTCCAGCCGTCAGGCGATTTTAAGATTCTCACTGTGACAGGAGAGAAGAAGCTAATATCTATATTTATACCTTGCACAGTGCTTTTTATGCCTTGTGAGGTGCGTTGGTAGGTTTGTGCTCTGCCTTGTTCTGCTATGAAAAATGTCAGCATCAGCAGGACAAATAGTCTTAAAAAAAATCCCTTTTTCATACAATATCAGCAGTTTAACGGTTAGTGATTTTCAGTACCAAAGAAATAGGATTGGGTGTCTTGTCTTTGGGAAGGTCAATAAGCAAGCCTTTGGAAGTTCTTCTGAACTTTGCCTTTCCGCCTCCTAATAATTCTACCTTTTCGATTTCTCCTTTGCAGTAGGGACTGCCGGTAGCCAGTGATTTTATCTGTATTTTTCCGTCTGAGGGCCATTTCATGATATGGGCATACAAGTATTTCCCTTTTTTCACAAACCGGATGTCGGCAGAAGTGTAGGGTGCGTTCTTGCCTTCGTTGAATCCTGCTCCGTCCAAAGGTATTGCTGTTTCTGTGGAGGGACCTTCACCATAAATACACCAGGGACGTGTGTCGAATATTCCTTCTCCGTTCACCTCCATCCAGGCGGCTATGTCTTCCAGAATTTTTTCTTCCTTGTCGTCGATGGTGCCGTTTCCTTTCATTGGTACGCTTAGTAATAGGTTGCCATTTTTACTGACGATGTCAATGAGCATGTGGATGACGGTCTCGGCTGATTTATACCAGTTGTCTTCGTAAGCAGAGCGGTTATAGTGCCAAGTACCGAGGCAACTACAGGTTTGCCACGCCTTGTCCTGGCATTCCGATGGAACCCCTTTTTCTACATCCCATACGATGGCCTCTTTATGTTTAGCTTCCAGCTTCTTTCCGAAGACTACGGCATTGAGATTGCCCTTGTGAAGCTTCATGTTTTGGTTATAGTAGTGCGACACGACTTTCAGCCCCGTATCGTTGATGGGCCAGAAGGGGAGTACGCTGTCGTCGAAATAGACCAGGTCGGGATGATATTTGTTTATCATGTCCACTGTGCGGTCGAAGAAGTTGTCGTAGTAGCTCTGTGGGGGGACAGAGGTTCCTTCGGGCCAGTCCCATGCCACCCAAGCATGTCCGCTCAGGGCATGATTCTGTACGTATAGCTCTTGCGGGTCGTAGCCTTCCCACCATTTTCCCTTGCCGTCTTCCTTAGTCACTACGCGGGCATCGTAGGAGATTCCTGCGTATGGGCCTTTCTTGTCGGCTCCTTGTGCAGTTTCATACCATGTCCAAGCATGGGAGGAGTGGATGCTGACACCGAAGGGCAGTTTGTTTTTGCGAGCCGCTTTCTCCCATTCACCCAGTACGTTTCGCTTGGGGCCCATGTTGACGGAGTTCCATGACTGGTATTTACTGTCCCACAAGTCCATGTTGTCGTGATGGTTGCCCATGGCAAAGAAATATCGGGCACCGGTTTTCTTGAAAAGGGCTACCAGCCTCTCCGGGTTCCATTTTTCGGCTTTCCATTCGTTGATTACATCCTTGAAGCCGAATTCCGAAGGATGTCCGTAATGCTCCAAGTGCCACTTGTAGGCAGCACCACCCTCTTCGTACATGCCACGACCGTACCAGTCGCCGGCTTCGGGTTGGCATTGCGGACCCCAGTGTGCCCATATGCCGAATTTGGCGTTGCGGAACCATTCGGGCACTTCGTATTGGGACAATGACTCCCAGGTAGGTGAGAACTTGCCCGGTTCTGCTTTCTCTTGTTGTGCCAATGCACTGCCCCCTTGCAGGATGCAGGCGGATAGGAGAATTGTTTTAAAGATGTTTCTTTTCATACCTTTATTGTTGTTTACAAAATGTTTATTCCCTTTTTGAATGCATTGATGAACGGATTATTCTGTTTTGTCCATATACTCCATGATAAACCCATACCGGTAAGAGCGATTGCCGTCAATGGTGTATGGCTTCATGGTCTGTGCGCCCCATCCGTCGTTTCCACCTACTCCGTGTATGTTGGAGTCGATATTCAGGTTGATGAAGTCGCGTTCGGGCAGTTCGTGCGCATGCTCTTTCCCTTCCAGGTCTTCTTCCCCGTAGGGCCATATACGGAAACATAGGGGTTGCAAGCCTTTGACTTGTATTTTCCATCGCTCACTGTCTCCCAGCATGAACCAGCGTGTATCGCACCGGTTGGCATTGTCTTGCGGTACGATGTAGTTCGTGATAAATTCGTGTATGCCACACTCGTAGACTCCCAGGAAAGCGGCGCTCTTGCGGTCGGGATAGTTCTCGAACTTGCCGCGTCCGTACCAGGCTATCCGGTTCAGCGCCGAGGGCATTCTCATGCGCATACCGAATTTGGGCATCAGCGGAATATCTTCCTTTTCAGGCTGATAGGTTGCTTCTACTTGTATGCGGCCTTTGCCGTCCACAGTGTAGCGGAGATGGTAACCGGCTCCTATCCGGGGGAGGGAGAGACTGGCATCCACTATCACCATACCATCGTTTACGGTTGCTTGGTATGCCTTTACGATACGTTTTTGCTCTGCATTTTTCCAAGCGCTCAAACGTTCATTGTAGCCGTTGCGGACCTGAATGTCATTTGCCGGTTTCCAAAAATAGGGTTCCAAGGCACTGTGCAACAACTCTTCTCCCTTGACTCGCCAACTCACCAAAGCACCGGTACCTTTTTCTATGGTGAACAAGGCATCGGCGGCTATAATTTCCACCGCTTCGGGTGTCTCCTTAAACGTGGCCTTCCCGCCGTCATCCTTCAATTGTGGGAATTCATAGTCATGATACGTAAGTTGTTCCTTGGCAACTTTGAAGCCCTTCTCTGCCCACGTCGTGGATTCCTTCAACGTGGCATATACATTGAGGCAAAGTTCCCCACACTTATCCGGTCTTGAAGGTACCTCCAGCAGATTCCCTTCGGACAAGTGGAGGTCGCCGTTGCGTACAGCCTTTCCGTTGCATATCCACTCATAGCTGTAATCGAATTCATCCAAATCGGAAAACGCATACCCGTTGGTCAATTTGATTTGCTGTGTTCCCTTCTTTTCAAACTTGATGTATTGATATACTTTTTGTACTTCATAGTAATGGGGGTGAGGCACCCGGTCGGGAGATACCAGCCCGTTAATGCCGGTGGGACCGTCGTTGGGATAGTCCCCGAAATCTCCTCCATACGCCCAGAATTCATCGGGCAGTAATGGGAGTGACGAGGGGCTCTCGCCGAAACTTAACGGTGCACCGTTAAGCTTTTTAGGAATGCCTTGGTCTACCCAGCACCAAATGGCAGCTCCGATAATACTTTCGTCCTTTTCAATCACATCCCAATACTCCTTGAGGTTGCCGATGGAATTTCCCATGGCGTAGGCATACTCTCTCATGAATACGGGGCGGTTGGTTATTTTCTCGCCAAGTTCCTTCAAAGCGTTGGGATGCAGATAAGCTTCGTCATAGACATCGGATACGGTGCGGTCTGTATCGTCGTATATCGGTCTGGTGGGGTCTAAGGCACGGATTGTGTCTGCCATAGCTCGCAAATTGGCACCGCTTCCACCCTCGTTGCCCAATGACCAGAATAGGATGCACGGATGGTTCTTGTCCCTTTCCACCACGGCTACTGCCCGGTCCACATGGGCCAGTGTCCATTGAGGGTTGTCTCCTAATACTTTGTTCCCCAAACCGTAGGCATGACTTTCGTGGTTCGCTTCGTCCATTACGTAGATTCCATACTTGTCACATAGCTCGTACAGCAATGGCAGATGTGGATAGTGGGACGTGCGTATCATGTTGATGTTGGCTTGTTTAATCAGCCGGATATCTCTCTCCATCGTCCGGCTGTCGACAAAGAATCCCATACGGGGATGGAAGTCGTGACGGTTCACTCCTTTCAGCTTGACGGCTTTCCCGTTGACTTTGAAGACGTCTCCCGCGATTTCTATTTTCCGTATGCCCCAATGGTATTCGAATGATTCCAAAAGTTCATTCTTCCTGCGAAGCTTGATGTGGATGTCATATAGATGCGGTTTCTCGGCAGACCATAGTTGAGGCTCCCGGAGCATTTCGGACAGCGTGACGCTCGTTTCAGAAAAGGCCTGAATAGTACCTACGGGAGTCACCATTTTTTTGTCGAGTTTATTTCCTCTGTTGTCTTTCCCCACCAGGTTTATTTCTACGGTCAGGTCTTTTACTTTGCGGTCGGTCTGATTTCTTATCCAAATTTCGGTTCCGAATGTAGCTGAACGCATGTCGTCCGACAAGTCGCTGCTGAACCTATAGTCCCGGATATTTGTCCGGGGGCGTATCCATAGCTCTACCGGTCTGAGTATTCCACTAAGCCGCCACATGTCCTGGTCTTCCAGATAACTGCCGTCCGACCACCGATACACTTCCACTGCCAGACGATTGGTTCCATTCTTCACAAATCCGGTTATGTCAAACTCGGCAGGTGACATCGAATTCTGGCTGTAGCCTACCTGCTGTCCGTTTACCCAGACATACATGGCCGATTTTACTCCTTCAAAGTGAAGGTATAGGCACTTGTCTTTCATATCGGGCGTCACCTCGAACGTGGTGACATAAGAGCCTGTCGGATTTCTGTGCCCGTAACTGTAATATTCGGCGGGAGGTTCGCTTGTTACTCTGGGTGCATCCTTCTGGAAAGGATAGTTTACGTTGGAATAGATAGGTTTGCCATAACCTTGCAATTGCCATGCTCCCGGCACTGTGATGGTATCCCATGTGTCGGTATTGAAATCATTCTTGTAGAAGTCGGCCGGGCGCTTTCCCGGGTCGGCAGACCATTGGAATCGCCACTTGCCGTTCAGGGATATGATTTCTTTGCAATCGGCTTTTTGCGAAGGCAATGTCAGTGTGGCATGATACGGCTCTTTGTTGATGCCGACTACAATAGGATTCTCCCAGTCCGGAACTTCTTGGGCGCCGGCATATAGGGCACTTAGCAATAGAAAGGCAAATATCTTTTTTCTCATTTTTTCTCATGTTTTCTGATGGTCAATAAACTTCCATGATGAGAATTCCCCAGGGGGGCAATGTTACATGGTCTCCTTCTTTTACAGTCTTGCCGGAAATCAGCTCTTTGGACGTCGGATAGTTATGAGTGATTTCTTTGCTCTCGCTGCTGTAATTGAAGAAGTAACGGATGGCTTTTCCGGCTTTGTTTATTCCCGAACGCTGTATGATGGGGAACACGTCGCTCTCTGAAGAGATGATACCGGCATGGATGGCTGCCTTTCGCACGATGGCATTCAGCAATTCCTGCGAAGGGTAGGCTCCTATGTAGGTCAGTTTGCCTTTGCCATACTTGTTTTCGGTGACAACGGGCCATTTGCCGAAGAATGGATGCTCTGCATAAGCCAACGGGGTGGCTGTCTCGGGAATCAGGAATTCATACCAGTCGCTTATCTGGTTCTTTCCCTCTAATTGAAAGGGGTTATCCTTTAATGATAAGTCACCGATAGTGGAGAATTCTTGGTAATGGAAGCCGCAGGCTTTGCGTAGCGGCCCGGGAGCCAAGGTGGCCCGAACTGCGGAGTGCTCATTGCAGTAACCGCTTTTGTGCATCATTACCACGTGTCCGCCGGACTGTACGAATTCATCAATGGCTAATAGCAATTGGTCGGTAGCCACATACAAAGGGGGAATGACAAGCATGTCATATCCGCTGAAATCGGTTGTCTTGTCACAAGGGATGATGTCCGTTTCTATGTTTTGGAAATAGAGGGCTTTATGCACCATATCAATGGGATAATTGCTCTTGTAAGTGTAGGGCATGAAGCCGAGAGCATGATAAGAATCATGACTGTAGAGGATAGCTACCCGGTTTTTCTTTTTCAAGTTCACGATGTGGCTGCCTATTCTTTCCAACTCTTTGGCGGTGGTGGTGAATTCCTTGTATATGCGGTTGGGCTGGAGGTCATGGCCCAGCACGCCTCGCCAGTATGTCTCCTGCCCGTAGTGCAGGGTAGACCAGTGCCAGTATTCCACCATATTGGCTCCGGAAGCATAATGTGCGTACACATTCTGCCGCAACTGGTTGTCGTAGGGAGGAAACTGAGTCCGGGCATCCCATCCGATACCTTGTGCATTGGTCTCCATGACGATATAATTATTTTTGGCTACTGTGCGCACGTAGTCACCGGCATAAGCGATACGTTGGCCGTCTTGTTTATCTTGTACGTCGTGATAGATGTTGATTGCAGGATATTGCATCTGTTTGAAACTTTCCACTTGGTCTATGTTATGGAAGTCGGGCATGAAACAATGGGTGACAAACTGGTCTTTGCGTTTATACTTATTCACAAGGTCGCACTGCCAATTCAGGAAATCTGCCACTTCCTTCCGGTTATAACGTTCCCATTCATTCTTATAAGAGGGGCTTGTTACTCCATCGCGTGGATAGAACTCTTCCCAAGTGTTGATGTTCATCCCCCAGTAATTCAACCCCCACTCCTTGGCAAGCAGGTTCAAGTCATTGTTGAACTTGTGCTTAATGTAGTCTCTGAATCCGAAGAAATAGTCTCTGTTGTTCACTCCGCGTGCTTCTGTTTCGTTGTCTACTTGAAACCCGATTACCGCCGGATGCTGTGCATACCTTTCCAGCATCTTGCGGATAATTCGCTCGCAGTAGAATCGATAGGTCGGATTAGTGAAATCCATGTTCTGCCTAATTCCATAGTAGGCTTTGTTTCCCATGGTATGCTCGGCCATTACTTCCGGGTGTTTATATGCCAGCCATGCAGGAATAGAATAGGTGGGAGTTCCCAATATGACTTTAATTCCTGCTGTATGCATCTTGTCCAGAATACGGTCCATCCATTCAAATTCAAAATTTCCTTCTTGCGGCTCAAATACTCCCCAGGCAGATTCTCCAACGCGCACTACTGTCAGGCCGGCTCTTTTCATCAGCCGGATATCTTCATCCAGTCGCTTATAGGGCATATATTCATGATAGTAGGCTGCACCATAAAGCACGTTGTCGAATGAATACTGCGCTTTTATTTGTAAAGCGCTTAAAAACAACACTAATAGAATAAAGTAATTTTTGTTTTTCATAATCTTACCAGTCCGATACAATATTTTTATTTCATCATAGGTCTTATGCTGATGGTTCTCCGATATTCCTGCGGCATCGCCTTGTAAGCACCGAATACACCGCGGGCCGTACAGCCGACCCCGGTAGTGGCATAATCGAGATTCAGGGTCATGCCTTTCTGCTTCTGCAATTGGTAGGTATACATCGCTTTCGTCAGATTGTCTGTGCTGTACGGATAAATGTTGAAGTTGAACCATTCGTTCATCTTGAATTGAAGGCCGATGCCTTTGTCCGTGGTCAGTTGCAGCCAGCGTACATCTGTCCGCAATCCGTAATCTTGTGGCATTAGATAGGGCTCGTACATAGCTTGTACGGTAGAGGCATATATCCCCATCGGATAGCCGGTTTTCCGGTCCGGATAGTTCTCTTGCGGTCCTCGGCCGTACCATTTCACTTGGTCGAGCTCATCGCTTACGGTCAGCGTAAGTCCTATGCGAGGAAACCAAAGCGGCATTTTCCCTTCAGGCTTCAATACATGGCGTATCTCTATCGTCCCTTCACTATTGATAATATACTCATAGTGGTTGATGATGCCGTTGTTCTGTACTCCTTCGATGTAGAGGTCTTTTTTCTCTTTTTCTCCTTTGCCCATCAATTCCGCATCAATGATGTGTATATGTACGCCTTCGGTGGTTTCGGACACCGAAAAAGAGAGGGGCTGATGTGTCAGGCGGTCAATCCCTGCAGAATACATTTCTGTGGCTACCGTGTATCCGTAACCTTCTTTCCAGTTGGAGGAGCGGGCGCTGGAGGCATTCCAGTTGTCCAGCTCATTGGCCAGCGGGGCACGCCAAAGATTCAGCCGGAGCGGTGATTCCAGCAGTTCCATATCTTGAACAACCATCGACGTCAGTTGTCCGTCGGTACGGTTGAATACATATTTGAAGCCATCTCCGGAGACAACCAATTCTTTCTCCGAAAGTGAATAGGAAGGTACGCCTTGAGCCTTTTCTTCCGAAGAGCATGGCAGGCTCCAAGGCAGTTCAAGTTCTTCCCATGCCACCTCATGTCCGGCTTTTGCCCACAATTCATCTTTTTTCAGGACGGCATGAAGCATCAGGCGGTATTCTTTGCCGGGAATCAGGGCTGGCTTCTTATAAGGTATGTGCACCAGCTCTTGGCTAAGCGGCGCTGTTGAGAGTGCCAAGTCACCCGATTGAATAACCTTGTCATCTTCTTTCAATTCCCATCGTATGGCATATCGGGAAGCATTTGTATAATGATTGCGATTCCATAACTCAACGACTCCCTCTGTCACATCCGACATGGAAAAAGAAAGAGGTTGTCCGGTTTTCTTCATTTGCCACATTTCGGGCTGTACGCTACGGTCGGGCCAGATGCTGCCGTACGTACGTGCACCGATGCCGTAACTGTAGAATGTACCATTTTCCGTCTCTTGCTCAAAATCTAGCCACAGAGCGGCTTCTTCCGGGTGAAAAGAGGAAGTCAGTGCCTTGGCGAAAATGCCGACTTCGTCCATTTGAGCATCGCAGATGTAGACCGAAGTCTCTTGGCCGTGTGTTTCTGCATTCCGACCGATGTTGACGGGGTAGGGGAAGTTCCGGATATTGCCCGATGCTTGTGTGGAGGCCTTTTCTGCTCCGTCTATATAGATGGACATTTTCTGTCCGTCGTAGACGCACGTCACTTGATGCCAGTTGTATTCCCAGTCAGTAGGCAAGGAGGCGCATACGGAATGCTTTTTATCAGTATAGATATAAAATTCCAGTTTGTCTTTACCGCGTTGTTGCAGCCCGAACTGATAATTGCCTTTTGTGATGAATGAGCCGCAACTGCTTACCAGTTTCCGGGGGTAGATTCTGCAAGTGAGTGTCAGTTCATTACTGTTCAACTCCACATTGTCTGCACGATAGACCTCTACCCATTGGTCGTGACCGTTCAAGTCCAGCACCGTGTTCTTTCCTTCCTTCACCAAGCGGGCATTTCCCATCAGATGGGCGGGAGTATGGAAGGGCGAAAGGTCGTCCACTTGCCTTATCCGTTCGGTCAGTCCCGGACTTACAAAATCCCAGATGGCCCCTCCTATCAGGCGGGGATGTCGGTAGATGGCTTCCCAATAATCGTCCAGGGCACCGCCGGCATTGCCTGCAACCGATAAGTATTCATCCATAAACGATGGTCGGGAATCCTCTCCCATTCCTATGCCTACTTGCATTTCCAGTTCCATAGGAGTAGGGTAACGGGGTCCGATAATATCTTCTGCCGGATGGGAGAATGCATTTCCGCCATACATCCAGAAGCGGGTGGGGTCTAGTGATTTCCCTTCTTCAATGGTGTGGGTAATGTTGATACCTTCACCGCTTTCGTTTCCTGCGCTCCAGAACAAGACGCAGGGATGGTTTCTGTCCCGTAACACCATTCTGCGGCATCGCTCGCGATACATCTCTTCGTATTCCGGGAGGTTTGAAATCCATTCCGAGGCATGGGCTTCGTCGCCCACCTCGTCTATGATATAAAGCCCGTATTCATTGGCCAGTTCCAAATACTTATTCACCGGAGGATAGTGGGAGGTGCGTACGGCATTGAAATTAAACTGTTTCAGCAATTCAAAATCCTTGCGTATGGTGGCTTCGTCCATGATATGTCCCTCTTCGGGATGCTGTATGTGCGAATTTTGTGCATTGACTTTCAGTGGGATACCGTTAAGATAAAAAACACCGTCTTTGATTTCTGTCTTTTTGAATCCGATGACCGTTTCTATCTTGTCTTTCAGCAGACCGGTCGGATTGGATAATTCCAGACCGAGCGTATAAAGCTCGGGTGTCTCGGCTGTCCATTTCTGGGGTTCTTGTACTAAGGTATGCAACTGTATTGTCTTTTCCGCAGCGTCCATTTCAAATGGAGTTGCGGAAAAGTTACAGATAATCTTGCCGTTTTTATCCTTTAAGTAAGCTTTCAATCCATAATTCTCGCTTGGCTTCTTTTGGTAGTCCTTGATTTTTACCTGAATACTTAACTGCGAATCGGTAGCAGTGGCAATGCAACATTACAGTTGAATCATTGTATCATTGAAAAGTGCTATAATGCGGGAGTAAATGGTTCAGGTGAGGCTGGTGGTTCCGGTATATTCATGTATAAGGGGACAGCCAAACTAAATCATGTGCAGTTGAGAAACAACAAGGCATCTTCGCGTGGAGGCGCAATTCGCGTCAATGACAGTGGGAGTATTCTTTTTATGAATAATTGCTCCATTACAGGCAATGAAGGCGGACAGTTCGGTTATGCTATTCAAATGTCAAACGGTCATTTATGTATGAATAATACAACTGTTACCAATAATAGTGGTAGAGATGGAACCATTAACGGCGCGGGGAGTATGTTGATTGTAAACTCTACCATTATCGAGGATGGTGCTCAAAATAGCGGGGCTGTTATTCGTTGTGAATCCTGGCCGGCCCGGCAATCATTCTTGATGAATAATATCATCCTGAATAAAAATGCAGCTAATCCGGTTGTTGAAATGTCCGGTGATGATACTCGCCATTTGACATCCAAAGGGTATAATCTGATGGGCGGTACGATCATGCCTGCATCAACCAACAAGTTTACAACATCAGAGTTTGATAAGTATAACAGTACGATTAGCTCTTTAAATGTCGTATGGGATGCCAATCGTTCTGTCTATACTTGGGACGGGAATGTGAATGAGTTTACCCGGACTGCTTCCGACGCTGTTAAGAATGCGATCACAACCGGCTTTAAACCGGATAGTTGTCCTTTCCAGAATTTAGGTGAGGAGTTTGGAAAATGGTTGGAAGAGATGGATGCTTTTTCCACTGACCAGTTGGGGAATCCGCGTGATAAAAATGCGATGTGGCCGGGAGCTTATCAAGAATAATGATACAATTTATTTAAACGAATGACAATGAAAAACTACAAACTGATATGGTTAGGGATATTCTGTTGTTTGCAACCTCTTATATTGTTTGCACAACGGGGAGAAACGATCCGTAAGGCATTTTTAGATCCGAAGTCCGATCAGGTGTTAGTCGTGGCACACCGGGGGAACTGGCGGAGTGCACCGGAAAATTCCGTAGCGGCAATTGATAGTGCCATACAAATGGGAGTGGATATTGTGGAGATTGATATTCACAAGACTAAAGACGGACAATTAATATAGCAAAACAACGATGAAGAAGTTACAAAGAATCTTGGAATGGGTGATTGCATTCCTGATGTTTCTCAGTGGGAGGAATGTCGAAAAATGAAGGGGGAAGTATGAGGAAAATCGATTTGATTGTGATTCATTGCTCGGCAACGAGAGAAGACCGGTGTTTTACGGAGTTCGATCTGGATGTCTGCCATCGCAGGCGGGGATTCAACGGGCCGGGATACCACTTCTATATCCGGAAGGACGGGCGGATTGTGTCTACCCGTCCGGTGGAGAAGATCGGGGCGCATGCCAAGGGGCACAATGCGACGAGTATCGGTATCTGTTATGAAGGCGGGCTGGACGCGAGGGGCCGTCCCAAGGATACCCGGACGGAGTGGCAGGTACATTCGATACGGGTGTTGGTGAAAACGTTATTGAAACAGTATCCCGGCAGCCGTGTGTGTGGCCACCGGGATCTGAGTCCGGACCTGAACGCCAATGGGGAGATCGAGCCCGAGGAATGGATAAAGCAGTGTCCGTGTTTTAATGTGATTGAAGATAAAAAATTACATTGATGTTTTAGAATTGATTATGAATCGCCAAAAGGGTTAATTTAATTAACTCTTTTGGCGGTTTGCTTTTCATGGA
>OHGP01000143.1_pt1 | contig 14099 bp, 14 predicted proteins | sample 1567901 | NCBI WGS metagenome assembly OHGP01 (sample SAMEA3879511, study PRJEB24766) | human gut metagenome | biome: human-associated habitat; feature: feces | place: USA | collected 1985/1987 | reverse complement strand
AGAGCATTTGTGCTCTTGTTTACGATTTTTAATTTCATACTGTAAATGATTAAAATGAAATGTTACAACCAATCAAAATTGTTTATAATTGTGATGTCATTATATTTAACGAGAAAATCACCTTTCGAGCCTCGAATTTTGACTTCCTCCTTAGCAGGATTGTTGCTTACGACCTCCATTATCGTCCCTTTATACAGAACTTTGGTATCCCTGTAAAGAATGTACCAACGGTCATAATTTCCCTGAACTCTCCTCTGTTCTTCGTCTTTGTACTGAAACGCTGGAAGACCTTTCTTTCCCCAGAAATTCTTTTCGACGAACTCCGCCACATTATATCCAGGAGTGAATATACTGTCGACGTTGAATTTCACACTCAACTCAATAATCTTCAACCGCTTCTTCTTAGCAATATCCGCTGCAACTGACGCATACGTTCCATTACGATATATAGAGGAACGTAATTTGTGAGTCAGATACTCCAATTGAAGCCGTGTCAAAAACTGTCTGTGGCGCAGTCCTTTGTCCTCACAGGTTTCTTCTCTTACTTTGTCCATAATTACTCAAATTTTTATTTCCATAAATATCCTCGATAAGGCAACCCATCCTGGAGTCTTTTCCTTAAAGTATGCCCATTCAATTTCAGTTCTCGTTTGATATCAATTATAGTATTCCATTCTTTAATAAGAATTCCATCCTTCGAATATTGAAATACTTTTCTACAATTATTTTGATATCCAGGTTTTCCCAAATTCGCTGATAAGGCGCAGATTGACAACTTGTAATGGCATTTTTCTTTCATTTCATCCGTTTATTGGGAGGGAAGAAGTATCTTTGCGCTCCGGATGACAGATACCAACTTATGATATAAACTGATTTTAAACGAACTGATTATGGAAAAAGTAACGGGAGCAGACTTTAAATCTGCAACTGCTGATGACAACAAGAAGTTGTTTATCGAGACTTACGGCTGCCAGATGAATGTGGCCGACAGTGAAGTGATTGCATCCGTCATGCAGATGGCGGGATATTCGGTGGCCGACACCCTGGAGGAAGCCGATGCAGTGTTTATGAACACCTGCTCCATCCGCGACAATGCGGAGCAGAAGATTCTGAACCGTCTGGAGTTCTTCCACTCGCTCAAGAAGAAGAAACGCGGCCTGATAGTGGGTGTGCTGGGCTGTATGGCAGAGCGTGTGAAGGACGACTTAATCACCAACCATCATGTGGACCTGGTGGTGGGGCCGGATGCCTACCTTACTCTGCCCGAACTGATTGCCTCGGTAGAGGCCGGTGAGAAAGCAATGAACGTGGAGCTCTCCACCACAGAGACCTATCGGGATGTCATCCCCTCGCGTATCTGCGGAAACCACATCTCCGGCTTCGTCTCCATCATGCGTGGGTGCAATAATTTCTGTACTTACTGCATCGTTCCCTACACCCGTGGCCGTGAGCGTAGCCGTGATGTGGAAAGCATCCTCAATGAAGTGGCCGACCTCGTGGCAAAGGGTTATAAGGAAGTCACCCTGCTGGGACAGAACGTCAATTCCTACCGCTTCGAGAAGCCGGACGGAGAGACGATTACTTTCCCAATGCTGCTGCGCACCGTGGCAGAGGCAGCGCCGGGCGTACGTATCCGTTTCACTACCTCGCACCCTAAAGACATGAGCGACGAAACTCTCCAGGTCATTGCCGACATGCCCAACGTATGTAAGCACATCCACCTGCCGGTACAGAGTGGGAGCAGCCGCATCCTGAAGCTGATGAACCGCAAGTACGACCGCGAGTGGTATATGGACCGCGTGGCAGCCATCCGCCGCATTATCCCCGATTGTGGCTTATCTACGGATATATTCTCCGGTTTCCATAGTGAGACGGAGGAGGACCACCAGCTTTCCCTCTCGCTGATGGAGGAGTGCGGATACGATTCCGCCTTCATGTTCAAGTACAGCGAACGCCCCGGTACGCATGCTTCCAAGCATCTGCCGGACGATGTGCCCGAGGAGGTGAAGATTCGCCGTCTGAATGAAATCATCGCCTTGCAAAACCGTCTCTCTGCCGAGGCGAATGCCCGTTGCGTGGGCAAGACGTACGAGGTGCTGGTGGAAGGTGTTTCCAAACGCAGCCGCGACCAGTTGTTCGGCCGTACGGAGCAGAACCGTGTGGTGGTGTTTGACCGTGGCACGCACCGTGTGGGCGATTTTGTGATGGTGAAGGTTACCGAATCCAGTTCGGCTACGCTGAAAGGAGAAGAGGTAGCCGGCTGACGGGATATGACAGAGTACAGTCTCGATGACACTATCGGTATAAAAATAAAAGCACGAACCTCACGGTCCGTGCTTTTCCATATTATAAACTTTAAATTTTATTCTGTCATGGCCAGAATATTCGCTACGTAGTCGGTCTTGTTGTAGCTTACCAAGGTCAATTCGGACTTTGGAACGTCCTGGTTGTAGAGTTTGTAAGCTACCGGCATGTTTTCATCGTTCAATTCATACACACTTTTCTTCATGTCTTTGTCATAAGCCTTGTGAGACTCGTTCCAACGTGCGTAGGACATGGTGATTTCATCATTGCCATATTGGTATGTCATTTTAAAGTAAGGTATCCATTCATCTTTTGCACCGTCCCACTTGGAGGCTTCCTTGCAGGTCAGGCGTTTCTGGTCGTCATAAGAGTATTCATAACGGATGTGCCGGTAAAGTTGTGCGCCGTCTTGCTTAAAGATGGTCTTGGCAACTACTAATTCGTTTTTCACTTCTTCATTGGTGATGAAGTTGTTTTCCTGAGCTTTCACTTCTGTATTCATAACGCTTACGATAGTCATTGCTACGAATGCGACTGCCTTGAATAAATTTGTAGTTTTCATAATCTTTATTTTTAATTGTTGTTACTTACTCTGTTTCTTTTAGACGTTGTTCCCGATTAAAAGGTTGCATTCCAACTAATCTTTTTCTCAAACGCCTTCGCCTAATTATAGTCAATTCCCATGCCAAATATTTAAGTTGTTGATAATCAATGAATAAATGCTTTCGAAAACTGTTCATTATCGGACAGTTGTCCGCTTAATATCGAACAGTCGGTCATTCGTTCCGCCGGCTGGCCGGAGTAAGCGTTTGTTTTCTTAAATCTCCTTAATGGAAGCCCTATAAATCACTTTTTATTTGTTATTTTGCACCAAATTTAGGTATAGTGTGGTCTGTTTCATTTGGGCTGCACTTCCTTATTGGCAGAACGTTCGATGAATAAACTCACTATAAAAGCTTGTCCGTTATGTGGTGGAACGCATTTGGAGCGTGCCCTGACATGTGTAGACCATTATGCCTCGGGCGAAATGTTCCACTTGTGCCGCTGCCGGGATTGCGGTTTCCTTTTCACGCAAGACTTTCCCGTGGAGGCTGAAATCGGTCGTTACTACGAAACTCCTGATTACATTTCACATACCGATACCCGCAAGGGGGCGATGAACTCCGTGTACCACTGGGTGCGCAACTATATGCTGGGACGCAAGGCACGTCTTGTGGTCCGTGAAGCACACCGCAAGGAGGGCCGTCTGCTGGATTTGGGTACGGGGACCGGTTACTTTGCCGATGCCATGCAGCGTCGCGGCTGGCAGGTGGAAGCTGTGGAAAAGAGTGCGCAGGCGCGTGCCTTTGCCAAAGAACACTTCAATCTGGATGTGAAACCCCATACGGCATTGAAAGATTTTGCACCGGGCAGTTTCGACGTCATCACCCTATGGCATGTCATGGAACATCTGGAACCCCTTAACGAAACGTGGGAAACCCTGCACTCCCTGCTGACTGAAAAGGGGGTGCTGATTGTAGCTGTGCCCAACTGCTCTTCCTTCGATGCAAAGAAATACGGGGCTTACTGGGCTGCCTACGATGTGCCCCGCCATTTGTGGCACTTCACACCGGGCACCATCCAGCAATTCGGTTCCAAGCATGGCTTCATCATGGCAGAGCGGCATCCCATGCCGTTCGATGCCTTCTACGTCTCCATGCTGACAGAAAAGCACATGAGGCACTCGTGTACTTTCCTGCGGGGAATGGTGACCGGTACACTGGCCTGGTTCAGCGCGTTGGTGAAGAAGGAACGCAGCAGTTCCATGATTTACGTGTTCAGGAAGAAAGGGTGAGAAAAGGGATTAGGGATTAATGATTAATAGCGACTGATTTACATAACTTGTAGCTTGTAACTCGTAACTTATAATTGGTATAATGAAAGCAAAGAATAACTCGGTATCCTATTTTGACATGCAGTTCATTACGTCCAGCATCAGTACGACGCTGGTGTTACTGCTGTTGGGGCTGGTTGTATTCTTTGTGCTCGCGGCTCATAATCTTTCCGTGTACGTCAAGGAGAACATCAGTTTCTCCGTGCTTGTCAGTGACGACATGAAGGAGAGCGACATCCTGAAGCTTCAGAAGAGGCTGGACAAGGAGGCTTTTGTGAAGCAGACGGAATACATTTCCAAGAAGCAGGCACTCCGCGAGCAGACTGAGGCGATGGGTACGGACCCGCAAGAGTTCCTCGGCTACAATCCTTTCACTGCCTCCATCGAAATCAAACTGCATTCCGACTATGCCAATTCGGACAGCATCGCCAAAATAGAGAAACTGATTAAAAAGAATACCAATATCCAGGAAGTGCTCTACCAGAAAGACTTGATAGATGCCGTGAACGATAATATAAGGAATATCAGCTTGATGCTGCTGGGGCTGGCTGTGATACTGACGTTTATCTCCTTTGCGCTGATAAACAACACCATCCGTCTGGCTATATATTCCAAGCGTTTCCTTATCCACACCATGAAGCTGGTGGGAGCAAGCTGGGCATTCATCCGTCGTCCGTTTCTGCGGCGCAATTTCTGGATAGGTGTGCTGGCCGCTTTCATAGCCGACAGCATTCTGTGGGGAGCCGCCTATTGGCTGGTGTCCTACGAACCGGAGTTGGTCAAGGTGATTACGCCCGAGGTGATGGTGCTGGTGTCGGGTGCCGTGCTGGTGTTCGGTGTACTTATTACGTGGCTGTGCGCTTTGCTTTCCATCAACAAATATCTGAGGATGAAGGCAAGCACACTGTATTATATTTAACGCCTTGAAGTGCATAGAGAGAAAGTACTGTTATCGCAGCCTCCAAATAGTAAATTGTAAATAGTAAAATAGTAAATGTATAGATGAGTAAAGAGAAATTCGCTTTTGATAAGACCAATTTTATCCTGCTTGGCATCGGAATGGCGGTGGTTATCATTGGTTTTCTTCTGATGACCGGCCCCGTGTCTACCCCGACGACCTTTGAGCCGGACATTTTTAGTGTGAGACGCATCAAGGTGGCTCCGGTAGTTTGCCTGCTGGGGTTTGTGTTCATGATATATGCCGTGCTGCGCAAGCCTAAAAGCTGTCGTGCAGAGGAGTAAACTTTCAGACGCGGATTACACAGATGACGCAGATTGGAATATTAGAAATCCGTGTCATCTGCGTTATCTGCGTCTGAAAAATAATCAGAAAGAAAGTAGTAACAGAGCTTCCGGACAGCCCCTCCGGCAACTCAAGAACTTAAAAACTTAAACAAATTGGAATGGTTTGAAGCGCTTATCCTTGGGCTTATTCAAGGACTGACCGAATATCTGCCGGTGAGCAGTAGCGGACACCTCGCCATAGGTTCGGCATTGTTCGGTATTGAGGGAGAGGAGAATCTTGCTTTTACGATAGTGGTACATGTGGCTACGGTGTTCAGTACGCTGGTGATACTCTGGAAAGAGATTGACTGGATTTTCAAGGGACTGTTCAAGTGGCAGATGAACGAGGAGACACGTTACGTCATCAATATACTGGTATCCATGATACCTATCGGCATTGTGGGGGTATTTTTCAAGGACGAAGTAGAGGCCATTTTCGGTTCGGGACTGGTCGTTGTGGGCTGCTGCCTGCTGCTGACAGCTCTGCTGCTGTCTTTCTCCTATTATTATAAGCCGAAGCAGAAGGAGAACATCAGCATGAAGGATGCCTTTATCATCGGTCTTGCACAAGCATGCGCGGTGCTTCCGGGGCTTTCCCGTTCGGGCAGTACCATTGCAACCGGTCTGTTGCTGGGCGACAACAAGGCGAAGCTGGCACAGTTCTCTTTCCTGATGGTGATGCCTCCCATCTTGGGTGAGGCACTGCTGGATGGGATGAAGATGATGAAAGGTGAGGCGGTTGCGGGGGATATTCCGGCGCTTTCGCTGGTGGTAGGTTTCCTGGCTGCTTTTGTTTCGGGCTGCCTGGCCTGCAAGTGGATGATAAATATTGTGAAGAAGGGCAAGCTGATTTATTTTGCCATCTATTGCGCGATAGCCGGTGTCATAACGCTCATATTAAGCTAAAGTCCCCTCCTTGTGTGGGGGAAAGACTGATTACTCCGGAAATCAATAAGAGAAAAATATTAAGTTGTACCATTTTATCCCCCTCCCTACCGGGGAGGGGTTAGGGGAGAGGCCAATGAATTTTAAAGAAGGAGAAGTCCTCTATTTCAATAAACCGCTGGGATGGACATCGTTCAAGGTTGTGGGACATGCGCGTTACCACATCTGCCGGCGGATAAAGGAGAAGAAGTTGAAAGTAGGCCATGCCGGTACCCTCGACCCGCTTGCTACGGGGGTGATGATAGTCTGTACGGGCAAGGCCACGAAACGGATTGAGGAATTCCAGTATCACACGAAGGAGTACGTTGCCACCATCCGGTTGGGTGCCACCACTCCCTCTTACGACCTGGAACATGAGATAGATGCCACCTATCCCACGGAGCACATCACCCGCGGACTGGTGGAGGAGACGCTGAAGAAGTTCATCGGCGAGATACAGCAAGTGCCTCCCGCCTTCTCGGCATGTATGGTGAACGGGAAACGTGCCTACGACCTTGCCCGCAAGGGAGAGGAGGTAGAGCTGAAACCCAAGTTGCTCGTCATCGACGAGATAGAGCTGCTGGACGACGGGCTGGATATTGCCGAACCGTGGATAAAGGTACGCGTAGTATGCAGCAAAGGAACCTATATCCGCGCCCTGGCACGTGACATCGGCGAAGCCCTGCAGAGCGGCGCTCACCTCACCGCCCTGGAGCGTACCCGCGTAGGCGACGTCCGGCTGGCAGACTGCCTCAATCCCCTCGATTTTAAAGAGTGGATAGAGGCGCAGGAGATAGATATTTAGTTATAAGTTATGAGTTATTTGCTATGAAGTGTAGCATACTGCCGGATAACTCATACCCTCTTATGACTAAAACAGACTGATATAAATAATAAATAACTTATAACTCATAACTAATTATGAAACTGTCGCAATTCAAATTCAAGCTTCCCGAAGAGAAGATAGCTTTGCACCCCACGAAGTACAGAGACGAGTCACGTCTGCTGGTGTTGCACCGTAAGACGGGTGAGATTGAGCACAAGATGTTCAAGGATGTTCTGGACTATTTTGATGACAAAGATGTGTTTATCTTCAACGACACCAAGGTTTTCCCTGCCCGCTTGTACGGTAACAAGGAAAAGACCGGTGCGCGTATTGAAGTGTTCTTGTTGCGTGAGTTGAACGAAGAGCTCCGGTTGTGGGATGTACTGGTGGATCCTGCCCGTAAAATACGTATCGGCAATAAGCTCTACTTCGGTGACGACGACTCTATGGTGGCTGAGGTTATCGACAACACCACTTCGCGTGGGCGTACGCTTCGTTTCCTTTACGACGGTCCGCACGATGAGTTCAAGAAGGCGCTCTATGCGCTGGGCGAAACGCCGCTGCCCCACAGCATCATCAACCGTCCCGTAGAGCCGGACGATGCCGAACGTTTCCAGTCTATTTTTGCACGCAACGAAGGAGCTGTTACAGCGCCTACCGCCAGCCTGCACTTCAGCCGCGAGCTGATGAAGCGTATGGAAATCAAGGGTATTGACTTTGCCTACATCACCCTGCATGCCGGCTTGGGTAACTTCCGCGACATTGATGTGGAAGACCTCACCAAGCACAAGACAGACTCCGAGCAGATGATTGTGAACGAGGAAGCCGTGCGGATTGTGAACCATGCCAAAGACCTGAACCGCCAAGTCTGTGCCGTAGGTACCACCGTGATGCGTGCCATCGAGAGCACCGTCAGCACCGACGGACATTTGAAGGAATACGAGGGTTGGACCAACAAGTTCATCTTCCCGCCGTACGACTTTACCGTGGCCAATGCCATGATATCCAACTTCCACATGCCGCTCAGTACCCTGCTGATGATTGTTGCCGCTTTCGGCGGTTACGAGCAGGTGATGGAGGCATACAATGTGGCATTGAAGGAAGAGTACCGCTTTGGTACGTATGGAGATGCGATGCTGATTACAGACCGGTAATTATGGTTGTTTATTTCAGTCTTGGTACCAATCTCGGCGATAAGGAGCAGAACCTCCGCATGGCCGTCCAAAAGATAAGAAAGCAGATAGGTGAAGTGATTTCCCTATCTGCTTTTTATGCTACTGCTCCGTGGGGCTTTTCTTCCGATAATACTTTTCTGAATGCCGCACTCTGCGTAGACACTGCTTTGGCGCCTTTGGAGGTGTTGCAAACGACGCAGGAAATCGAGCGGGAGATGGGGCGTACGCATAAGTCTGTCAATGCAGTGTATAGCGACCGTGTGATAGACATCGACCTGTTGCTCTGTTTTGCCGATGACGGTACTCCCGTTTTGCTGGATACTCCCGAACTGAAACTTCCTCATCCGCTGATGCAGGAACGCCGTTTCGTGATGGAGCCGTTGGCGGAGATTGCTTCAGGCGTGGTGCATCCGGTATTGGGAAAGACAATCGGGGAATTGTTGCAAAATCAGTGTTAATCTCTGCTATCTGTAGCGCAGATACAAGATTTCTTTTTTATCTTTGCCTCCGGAAAGCGAAGATAGGCTGCACTTCAGCATAAAAAATGAACAAGTTCATTTTGTTCTGCGTTCGGTTTGCACTATCTTTGCCCCCGAAAAACGATATGTGGAGAGATTTGAGTAGCTTGCAACCACAGAAAAAAATGCTAAAACACATCCTTTTCTGACGGCACGTTTGTGTGCCGGATGCATCTACTCCACACACCTCCTTCCGCCATTCGTTGAATTATCAATTATCAACTATCAATTCTCAACTGAAATGGGATATTTATTCACATCCGAATCGGTGTCTGAAGGACACCCCGACAAAGTGGCCGATCAAATATCGGACGCTGTGCTTGACAAACTGTTGGCCTACGACCCCAGTTCGAAAGTAGCTTGCGAAACTCTGGTTACTACCGGTCAGGTAGTGCTGGCTGGAGAAGTGAAAACCAAAGCGTACGTTGACATGCCTCTCATCGCACGCGAAGTAATCAAGAAAATCGGCTATACCAAAGGCGAGTATATGTTCGAGAGCAATTCGTGCGGCGTGCTGAGCGCCATCCACGAGCAGAGCCCCGACATCAACCGCGGCGTGGAGCGACAGGACCCCATGGAACAAGGTGCCGGAGACCAGGGAATGATGTTCGGTTACGCCACCAACGAAACGGAGAATTACATGCCGCTTTCACTGGACCTTGCACACCGCATCCTGCAAGTGCTGGCAGATGTCCGTCGCGAGGGCAAGGTGATGACCTACCTCCGTCCCGACGCCAAGAGCCAGGTGACCATCGAATATGATGACAACGGCACACCCGTACGCATCGACACCATCGTAGTCTCCACCCAGCACGACGACTTCGTCCAGCCTGCCGACGACAGTGATGCCGCCCAGCTGAAGGCCGACGAGGAAATGCTCGCCCAAATCCGCCGGGATGTAATCGAGATTCTGATGCCGCGTGTCATTGCTTCCATCCATCATGAAAAGGTGCTGGCACTGTTCAACGACCATATCACATACCACGTCAACCCCACGGGCAAGTTCGTAATCGGTGGTCCTCACGGTGACACCGGGCTGACGGGACGCAAGATTATCGTAGATACCTACGGCGGCAAGGGTGCCCATGGCGGCGGCGCTTTCTCCGGAAAGGACCCCTCTAAGGTAGACCGCAGCGCAGCTTATGCAGCCCGCCACATTGCCAAGAATCTGGTGGCTGCCGGCGTTGCCGACGAAATGCTGGTACAGGTAAGTTACGCTATCGGTGTGGCACGCCCCATTAATATCTTCGTAGATACTTATGGCCGCAGCCACGTCAATATGAGCGACGGTGAGATTGCCCGTAAAATTGACGAGCTGTTCGACCTCCGCCCCAAGGCGATAGAAGACCGCCTGAAACTGCGCAACCCCATCTATCAGGAGACTGCCGCCTACGGACACATGGGCCGCGAGCCGCAGACCATCGTCAAGCACTTCAAGAGCCGCTACGAAGGCAACAAGGACATTGAAGTGGAACTCTTCACCTGGGAGAAGTTGGACTATGTGGACAAGGTGAAAGCCGCATTCGGTTTATAATCAGCATAGCTTTACGGCTATTTATATAGAAGGCTGCCCTTCTGCAGATACCGGTGTTTCGGAGGATGCAGAAGAGGCAGCCTTTGTTGTTTTGGTCTTGCTCTTCAAATGGATTTTTTCATCGGCAGGATAAACACGAACCTTGCCCCCTCCTTGTACTCCTTGTCCAGCAGCACTTTCCCTTTCAGCCGTTCGGCGATGAGGCGACAGATATTGAGTCCCAGGCCGGTGCCTTGCCCGAAGTTGTCGGCCTTTTCAAAGCGTTCGAAGATGGTTTCCGAGTATTCCGGGGGAATGCCGGTACCGGTATCGGTGACGGAGAAGGTGACGTATCCGGGATGCTCTGTGAGGGAGCAGTGCAGGCGGATTTCGCCTTGTGTGGTGTGTTTCTCTGCATTGGTAAGGAAGTTGATGAGTATCTGGCACACACGTTGCCCGTCGGTGCTCAGTTCGTAGCAGTCGTCCACTTCGGAGGTGTAGTAGAGCTTCACGCCTTCGGGCTTGCGGTGTTCAACGGTGGTTATGGCTTCCCGGCAGAGCTTGTTGCAACTGTGCGGCGCTATCTTCATGGTGTATCTGTTGCTTTCCAACTCGGCTGCGCTGAGGATGTCCCCCACCAGTGTAAGGAGGAGGTCGGAATTGTGCTGTATGAGATGGCAGAAATCCTGCCTTTCCTCTTGGGAAAGGTTCGCGTCGGGGGAAGTGATGAGTTGTGAGAAGCCCACGATAGAGTTGAGCGGTGTCCGTATTTCGTGACTCATGTTCTGCAGGAAGATGCTCTTTGCCTTGTTGGCTGCTTCGGCTTGGTCGCGTGCTTCGGAAAGTTCCTCGTTCTTGTGGCATAGTTCGAGGTTGACTTTACGTTTGCGGTGGAGGTAGAGCATCAGGAAAAGCAGGGATAACAGCAAAAAGCCGGTGACAATGCTGAAAAGAGTGATGCGGTAGCGCGAGGTGGCCTGTATGTTTTCCATTTTCAGACGTTCGGCGCCTATTTGGGTGTTCAGTTCGGCGATGTCCGACAGTTGCAGGAGATTGTTCGTCGAATCCAACTGCTGGTGGTATTTTTTCAGATATTTGATGGCATTGGGATAGTCTTTGGCGTATTCGTAAATGTAAGCATGTTGTTGCAAGCCTTTCTCGGACAATTGGTCAGCGTGGGCATGGGCCTGCTCATACTGTTTGTCCAGTATGTTCTTGCTGATGTGGGCTATCAGTAGGGAAACGTTGGCAGAGAGCTTGCAACGGTCTGCCATTTGTACGGCTTCTTTATAGCAGTCGTTGAATTCATCTATACGCCCCTGCCGGAATAGTATCAGGCATTTCTCTATCATGGCTTGGGCTATGTTCCGTTCTGTTTTGGCGCTCTTCAAGGCTTTTTCGCAATAGTCCAGTGCGGTGGCGTAATCTTTTTGGGTGTTACGGTAATATTCGGCAAGGCTTGAGTATAGTTGGCTGGGATCCTGGTCGGGCATATTCTTCAGCATATAGTCCAAGGCTTCCTGATAGTATTGGGCGGAGAGGTCGAAGTTTCCGCGTGATTTGTAGATATGGCCCATGGTTCGGATACAGCTGAAGATACCGTAAGGGTATCTGTCGGCAAAAGCTTGCTTTTTCATTTTTTCCGCTTTCTGCAAGGCGAGCAATGAGCGTTGTTGGTTCAGGAAGTAGATGATTTCGCTGCTCCAAGCGTGATAATAATATTGCAGATAGTTATTGGCACGTGAAATCTCTTTCAGGTCAGTGGATGCCTTTTCTATTTTGCTATCATCTTTTTGGGATATATAGAACTGCAGGGGGATGATGTATGCCAGGCATTGTGCTTTTTTGTCACCGAGCTTCAGAGCCTGTTGATACAAAGTGTCGGCCACCAGCAGCCCCTCCTGCTGGCGTGCCTGCTTGGAAGCCCGCTGGTAGATGGGGTAGAGTGCATCGTCTATCTTGTAGGGATTGTTCTGTGCTGCGGAAGGTAGGGACACCCATACTGAAAGCACTAGAAAACATAACCTTGAAAGAATGCACTCCCTCTTTGTTCTATTGGATGGAATAAGCATGTTTTTTTCCGGATACTTATTATTATGCCTATGGCATCGCAAAAATAAGATAAAAGAATAAATTACAAGCTTTTTTTGTATAATTTCTCTGTTTACTTATTAAACAATCCTTGCCAGGAGCTTTCTTACGAAATTTCCGGTGATAATGCCGCCCTCTACATCATCATATTCTTCCTTATCGAGAACTTCACGATGGCCATTGCATTGACTGCCGCCAGCGGCAGGTCCATGGGGTCGTGGTGGTTGTTGTAGCTCACCAGACGGATGCAGTCCGGCCGTTCCGAGTGGTTGACGTATTTCACTGCCAGGTATTCGTCGCCGCCCCGTTCGAAGGAGACGAGATACATTTCACCGTAGATGACGTCGGTGAAGTCGCGGATGGACTTAAAGCCTACGATGTCGCCGGACTTGAGGATGGGATACATCGAGTCGCCCGAGACGTAGACGGCACCGTCGCACACAGGGATATTGGGAATTACAATCCGCCCCAAGGCGTACTGCGGGCGGTCAGCCAGCAGTGTCTTCAGGTTGGCGGCGGCAGAGATGTCATAGAGGGTCACGCTACGGTCGTCCATAGGGTCGGCTGTTTTTGGTGTGTGAAGTATTTCCACTTCACCTTGTACCAAGTCATTGTCACAGAATTTTGAATGATGTGCAGGCGAGCCCTTTCCCGTCAGCAGCCAGTTGTAGTCCACGTCGTCCAGGCTGCCCAGCAGCAGGGGGAAGTCGATGCTGTTGCGGGCGTTCCAGTTGCTCAGTGTGGAGCGTGATATACCCAGAAAGGCGGCAAGTTCGCTGTCTGTCTTGAATTCTTTCGCCAGTTTGGCACGTTTTATGATGTCTGCCGCACAAAATACCGGGTCTTTGTCCTATCGCTGCCTCGTATTCAAGTGTCGCCAAGTCATCATTTTCGAACCGAAAGTTCTTATCAATGTCCTTTCCGAGTATCTTCTCAGAATCAAGATTATCAACGATGTTAGGAATGTTGAAATTCCCTGTGGTACGAATGTTGATTTTAAACATTCCCCCACCCTTGTTAGCATCGTAGTCCTCTTCCTCTACCAAGTTGTTTCTTGCGATATCGACCCAATCATCCTGAGGATTGTTCGAACCTAACTGTGACGATACATTCTCAAACGTCTCACGAGTCTTGAGAACCCTCTGAAGTGCAACGTTCATACCGTACCGCCCAATGATAGCCGAGCGCAACCATCGTGATGAATTGTCTATCGTCCACAACTTCGTTTGACACCCCGTGAACATATCAAGCAACTCCCATGAATCTATCCTCGCCAAGCCTGTTGCCTTGAGCGTGAACAGGGGTTCAATCTCTCGTGACTGTTTTAACAGCGTATCAAGCCGTCCGAATGAATCCCCGATATCAATATCGTCCTGACCTGTATAGTATGCAACTATCAGAGGATAGTAGGAATTCGCGAACAGCGCAAACGACTCAAAGAACGACTGAATGTCGTACCCTGTTTGCTTCTTAAAGGTCTCTAATGCGTCTCTCATAACCATCCCTCCAATACTGTTTCAGTTACAGGTTGTAAAGCGTCTGTGACCACCGAAGCGACCTCACTCACTCCCGTCTGTATCATCGAAGGAAG
>OHGP01000142.1_pt1 | contig 14105 bp, 10 predicted proteins | sample 1567901 | NCBI WGS metagenome assembly OHGP01 (sample SAMEA3879511, study PRJEB24766) | human gut metagenome | biome: human-associated habitat; feature: feces | place: USA | collected 1985/1987 | reverse complement strand
GGATATGAAGATAGTTCCCAAGGGAAACCAGAAATCTGAACGAAACGGAGACTGCCCCATCATGGAGATTACCGAACCAAAAATGCAGATCGCGGTGCTGATCGATTCCGAAAATGTCAGCTCCCGCTATGCTTCCATTATTTTTAACGAAATAGAGACTTACGGCTTTGCCACCTACCGCCGCATTTACGGCAACTGGAGCAAAAACAACGGCTGGAACGAGAATATCCTGCTGGACAATTCCATCACGCCCATCCAGCAGTTCGACTATACCTCCGGGAAAAATTCCTCCGACATGACGATGGTGATCGACGCCATGGACATCCTGTATTCCGGCAATGTCAACGGCTTCTGCCTCGTTACCAGCGACAGCGATTTTACCCGTCTTGCCATGCGGCTGCGCGAGGCGAATATGTATGTGATCGGCATGGGAGAATCCAAAACCCCCGCCGCCCTTACAAAAGCGTGCAACAAATTCATCCACCTGAATCTGATCTATGAGGCGAGCGTTTCGGCTTCCTCCTCCGGTCTGCACGAGGTGCTGGCTTCGGAGCGCAGCGTAAAAACCGACTTTGTCACATCCATCGGAGACATCGAGGACGCGATTATTTCGATCATCAACGACAATGAGAACAAAGGAAAGCCCACCTACATGGGCGAGATCGGCAGCCGCCTAAACAGCAAGTTTACCGATTTCGACGTCCGCAACTACGGCTACACAAAGCTTTTGACGTTCATCCGGGACAAATGCTCCAAGCTGGAGCTTTCCAAGGAAAACTCCTCCTATTATGTGTGCGTCCGCGAGCTGGACAATATGACGGAGATGCAGAAGGCAGTTACCGCCCTCATCGAAAAAAGCGGCGGCTCCATCGACAATCTCTCCGTCATTTACGACCACCTCAAAAAGAAATATCCCTCCTTTGACCTAAAGGACTATGGATACAGCCGTTTTTCCAGCTTTCTGCGGAGCATGGAAAATATCATGGTACGGGGAAATGCCGTCACGCTGCGGACAGCCTCCCGGACAAAAACAAAAAAATCCTGAATACGCGGCGCAGCGGGACAAAAACTGCCCCGCTGCATTTTTTCTGCAAAGCGCCCTATTGCCAATCCAATATAAGAACCTTTTCCGCCGTCCAGCTTCCGTCCCCGTTTTGCGTCCCGAATACGCACACGCTGTCTTCTGCGGAAACGCTTTCTTTTTCTGACGTTTCCCGTCCGGTTTCTGCCGCTGCCGCCAGATCCATATGGGCGGTTTCAAAAACCGTATCCGCCGTATAAACGACCGGAACCGTTTCTGTACCCGCGCCGGACACGGGCGTTGCCATGATCTCTCCCCCATCCTCTTCCCATACCTTAGCCGGCGTCATTAAAAACCCTTCCGGCGTAAGCTCTGCCACACTTCCTTCCAGATCCGCCCCGTCATAAAACGCGCCCTGCCCGTCAGCCGCTTCCTTTTCCCCCTCATCGGCTGACATCGTTTCCCCGTTTAACGTTTCTGCATCCGGTCCGTTTTCCTGCGCTGTGCCGTTTTCCAAAGAGCCGCCATCTTCCATTGTGCTCTCTGCTCCGCTGCCCTCCTGCATCTGTCCTGCCGCGTTTTCCCCGCCGCAGGCTGTCATCATTGCCGCTGCAAGCAGCGCAGCAAAAACAGTTCCCATCTTTTTTCCAAGCTGTCTTTTCATAAAACCTCTCCGTTCCGGGGCATTTTTGCCCCTATCTTAAAATTCCCGCACGGATTCCTGTATGAGCAGGTCTTCCGCGCGCACATAAAAAGCTTCCTGTCCGGGCGCAATATCCGCCGCTTTCATTTCAATTTTCAAATACAGACGGCTGCCTGCATCGGCTGCATTTTTCCCGGCAGCCATCCATTCCCGCATTTTTGCGTATTCTTCCCCCGTGATCAGATAAACCGCCGCCGTTTCCCCGGATCGCCTTCCGTAAAAATACCAGTCCTCATATCCCTGATGGGGATTATAAAATAAAAACTGTCCGCCGCTTTCTGCCCAGCCGTGCCGCCGTGCGCATTCGTCCCGACGCTTTTTCTCCCCGTCCGGCTCTTTTTCTTCGCACGGTTTCTTTGCCGCACTCTGCCCGTTTTCTTCAAGCAGCTTCTCTGCCTTAATCTGTCCGTCTTTTTTGAAAGGCGCTGTCTGACCGGTGCGGTACACCGCCATTTCCTCCTGCGCGCCCAGCCCGAGGCTTTGCAGCTTTTCATAAAGACGTCCGAACCGTTCCAGCCCTGCAAACGTCTCTTCCAGCTCTTCTCCCAGCTCCGTCAGCCGCCAGCAGCTGTTTTCCTGCGCGCATCCTTTGCCCTTTTCTTCCTTTTCCCGGCAGATGATGCCGCAGGCTTCCAGCCGCCGCAGCGCCTCTTCCAGCTGCTCTTTGGGGCAGTCCTTTTCCAACCGGCAAAGCTGCTTTTTTGTCATCGGCTTACGGTACAGGGCACACACGATCGTCAGTCCCCCGCCTGCAAGCAGACGGGCGGCTGTTTCCAGCATATCCTTCTGATCCGGATCGTTCTCTTTTTTCATCGGAAAAATACCTCGTTTCATGGTGATGCCCTTATTGTACCATGTCCGTCAAGCAGCCCTTGTCGTTTCTGCATCATTCCTCCTTTAACCGGTAGCGGATCACCTCGCCGTCTTTCAGCGCCTTTGTGGTGCTCACGACGACCTCCTCCCCCTCCTTAAGCGATCCTTCCGCCAGAGCTGCATACCGGTCCCCGTTTTCCTCCACCGTCACATAGCGTTTTTCCGCCGCCAGCTCCTCGCCTAAAATCCCCTGCTGCCTGCGCACCACATAAACATAGCTTCTGCCGTTTTCCGTATAGACCGCCTCTGCCGGAACGCACTGGGAATAGCTTTCCGACTGATAATCCACCGTAAAAATTCCGCCCTGTCCCATGGACGCGCTGTTTTGGGGCAGCGTGATCTCTGCGTCCCAGCTTCCGTCCTCCCGCTGTTCCATGTATCCGATTTCCAGCGTTTCATCGATCCCGTCTGCCAAAAGGCGTCCCTGCGTGCCCGGGCTGATATACTTTTTCTGCTCCTTCGGGCAGTTCATCCAAAATTTCAGGTTTTCCTCCAAAGAAGCGTATGTCATTGCCGCCCCGTCCGGCGTGTCCGCGCCTGCCGAAACGCCCACTCCCGTGAGCACGCCGTCCTCCTTTGCCGTTACCTTTCCGCCCGCTTTCTGCAGCTGCTCATACCGGCTCAGCACCGTCTGTTCATAATCCAGCTCCAGCTGATACAGCGCCAGCGTATCCTGTGCATTTTCGGGCGAAGCTGCGTCGTCCACCTTCCGCTGCGCCTCCTTTAAGGCTTTCTGCTTCTGCAAAACCGCGTCCTCTTCTTCCCAGCCTGCGCTTTCCACATTGCGCTCCAGCGTCGTTTTCTGGCTTTCCCAGCTTTTCCTTTCTGCATCCTCTGCGGAAAAATCCGGCTCTGTGCGCCCCTCTGCCTGATGCTTTAAAAGAGCCTCCTGCGCCTGCTTTAGCTGTCTCTCGATTTCGTCCCGCCGTGCCTTTGCCGCGTCCAGCCGTTTTTTTAATTCCTCCAGATCTGTGTCTGTGCCCGGTTCCGGCGGCGCTGTGCTTTCCGGCTCTGACGGCGCGGTGCTCTCTGATTCCGGCGGTGCGGTGCTTTCCGGCTCTGTTTCCATGACGCTTTCCGCTTCCGGCGATACAGCGCCCTCCTCCCGCAGGGTTTCTTCCGAAAAATATGCCCCCTGCGTCCCCTGCGCCTTGATCGCCTCATCATATTCCTTCTGCAGCCGGTCTGCCTCCTCCTGCGCCTGCCCAAGCTGCTTTTGCAGGGCAGAAACCCTTTCTTCCAGCCGCATTCCCTCTTCCTTCCAGCGCGCATATTCGTCCCTTTCCCGCTCCCGGTCGGAATCCTTTGTCAGCTGCGGCTCCTCTTCCAGATGCTTGGAAAGATCCTGCTTTGCCTGCTCTTCCTTCTGCCTTGCCCTGCCGATCAGGGCGTCATTTTCCGACACTGCGCCCACATAATCCTCCAGCGCCCGGTTCGTCTCCGTTACCTTTTTCCGGTTGATCAGCTCATTATTTTCCAGAAGCGTCCGGATCTGTACCTGAAGCTTTTGGATGGAAAGCCGCTTTTCCAGAATCTGCTCTTCCAGATCCTCCATGCTTACCGTAAAAAGCAGATCGCCCTCCTGCACCTTCTGCCCCTTTGCAACCTCCACTGTCTCTATCTTTACGCCCGGCAGGACGCTGACCGCATGATCCTTTGTCTGCATGACCGTACCGGACAGCTCGATCTTTTTCCCGATGCTTTTTTTAGAGGCGGCAGCCGTCGTGACCTGCGGAAGCCGGTACGCGTACACGCTTTTGGAAATCAGCGTGCATACTGCCAAAAAAACAAACAGCCCTGCCGCTGCCGCTACAATTTTCTTCTTTTTTCCCATCTGTAAAAACTCTCCCATCCGTTCTGTTTTCAGCCTTTGATGCCCGACGCCGAAATGCCCTGTTCCAGATATTCCTGTCCGAAGGCAAACACACACAGCGCCGGAAGCAGCGTGATCACAGACGCTGCCATTCCAAAGCCCGCCTGCCGGATCCCGATCCGGGGCAGATATAAAGACAGCGGCCACAGCGCCTGATCCTCCAAAAACGCAAGCGGCTGCTCGATTAAGTTCCAGCATTCCAGAAATTGCAGCACAAACGCCGACGCGACGCCGCCCTGCGCAAGCGGTATCCCCACCCTGCAAAAGCACAGCCACTCCCCCGCCCCGTCAATGCGCGCCGCTTCCAGAAGGCTTTCCGGGATTTCCGAAAAGCTCCTGTAAATCAAAAATACCGGAAATGCCGCAAAAATTCCCGGCAGGATCACCGCCCACTGGGTATCCATCAGCTTCATCCCGTGCAGCACCAGATACTGGGACAGCATCGTTACCTGAAACGGCAGAAGCATCAGGACGATATAAGCCGTAAAAATATATTTCCGCGCTGGAAACCGGTACACCGCAAACGCCCATGCCGCCGGAACCGCCACCGCCATTTCCCCCAGAAGCGTCAGCCCCGTCATTTTTACCGAATTCCAGAACAGCGTAAAAAATTGGGGCGACGCAAACAGCAGCGTCCCATATTCCAGAAACTCCGGAAATTCCGGCATCCACCGCCATGTCACAAATCCCCCCTCCTGCGGGGGCTTTCCTGCCGCCATCGGCAAAAGCCGCTGCGCCATCTCATATTCCCCCGTGACCGAACCGGAAAGCAGCAAAAACACCGGAAAACAGATCAGCAGGCTCAGCGCCAGAAGGACTGCCCATGCCGCCAGATTTTTGAAACGATCGCGAATATTCATTCCCTGCCTTCCTCCCAGAGCCGCTGCCAGACAAGGATCGCTGCAAAAAGCACGCTCCCTGTTACAACGGCGGCGGCAGCCATCTTATCCACCGCCAGATCCACGTACCAGTTGTTGAACAGATGCTGCAGCAGATAAATGCTTTCATGGGGATAGGAGCCCGCCACCAGATATGCCTCCCGAAACGCCTTAAAGGAATTTAAAAACGACAGCACCGTGATCGTATACAGCGTGGGCTTTAGCTGCGGCAGCACGATCCGGAAAAAAATCTGCCGCTTCCCCGCGCCGTCCACCTGCGCTGCTTCTTTCAGCTGCGCAGGGATGCCCAAAAGCCCCGCCGCCCACAGCGTTACCGTGTAGCCCAGATTTTTCCAGATATAGCTTGCCACAAGCACCCAGAAGGCGGCGTCCGTCTCCATATAGTCGATGGAAATGACCGTCTTTTTCCCGGAAATTGCGGACACGATCCGGCTCAGCGCGCCGTTTAACAGTCCCGCCCGGTCAAAAAGGATCTGCCATACGAGAACCACCGTCGCCGCCGGAACCGCCATCGGCAAAAGATAACAGGTCTGAAACCCTTTCCGCGAAACGTCCCCCGTAATGAGCAGCGCGATCAAAAGCCCGCTCACGATCAGGAGCGGCAGGCAGCAGCCCGCAAATTTTGCCGTGTTTTTTGCCGCCAGCAAAAACGCCTCGTTCTGAAAAACAGTCCTATAATTTTCAAAGCCCACAAACCTGCCCGTTACCGCCGTCGTAAACGACCGCCGTACCACATCTGCAAGCGGGATCAGATAAAAAACCGTTACCCCGGCAAGGCTTGGCAGCAGAAACCCTGCCGCCGCCATGCCCTGTTTCCATTTCCGTTTCATCGGTCACTCCGCCATTTCCAAACGTACCGCTTTGCGGATCTGCTCCATCGCGCCGTCTAAATCGGTTGTCCCTTCCAGCAGAGCTTCCCCCGCCTCCAGAACCGCCTCTTCCAGCACGCTGCCTCCAATATACGGCACAGCCAGAGATCCGATCGTCTCTTCCAGCCACCGCTTTTCCTCTTCGTTCAGCGCATACAGGTTCATCGTCTTCATCGTTCCGTCTTCCCCTGCCATCGACATCGCCCCGACGATCCCCTGCTCGTCTCCTTCATTCAGGGAAACCGCCGCTTTCTGTGCCTCACGGTTGATTGAAAACCCGCCGCCAGACGCCGCTGCCTCTTTGGACAGCATCATCTGCAGAAACTGTCCTGCCAGCTCCTTTTCTTTTGCCGCCGCCGAAATCCCGGCGACGGTCTGGGGAAGAAATACATGGTCCTGCTGTCCCGGCAGCAGCCCGTAGGCGCTGCCCGGCGTCTGCCGCTGGGCGGAGATCATCGACTGCATCGACCACTCGTCGCACAGCTTTCCAAGTGCCAGCCTGTCCGGATCCAGAAACATCTGATTTGCCCCCACATCCATCAGAAATCTCGTATCCATTTCTACCTCTCCCGTCTCGGTGTTGCTTAAGGACATGCTTTCAAACAGTTCTTTTTCCGCTTCGCTTACCCCGGATACTTCCAGCCCGTAAATTTTCTGCGCAGCCTCCAGAAACTCCCTTACCGCCTCTTCGTCCATCTGCCCGTCTTCCCCTTCCCATGCGGGAGCTGAGGAAAGCGCCAAAAGCTTCAGCACGCCTTCTGCGGTAATGCCGCCCATGACGGAACCGGCAGCTTTTTTCGTCCGCAATTTTTCAACTGCATCGGTCAAAACCTCCAGACCGCCCTCTTTGACAAATTCTGCGGGGCCAAGGAGCGCCGGGATCGAAAATCTTGCCGGGACCGCATAAATGCCGCCGTCTTTTCTCCGGAATCCTTCCGCGATATTTTCAAAGACAGGCTCCTGCTTCTTTGCAGTCTCAAGTGTCTCCGACAGATCTGCCAAAAGCCCTTTTTCCTCGTAGCTTTCCAGCGGAAGGCCGTCCAGCAAAAGTACGTCAGGCCCTTCTCCCGCCATGATCTGTGTGTTCAGCGCACGGATCGCATCCTCTGCCGTCTGACCGCCCGTCCCGCTCATGCCCACTTCATAATTGACGTAGACTTCCGGATACTTCTGCATGAACAGGCTCGCCGTTTTCTGCATCACATCATCTTTTGTCAGGCTGTACACCTTCAGCTCCTTTTCCGGAACCGCCGGAAGCGACGGATCGTAAGACAGCTTTCCGATCTCATTCCCATACATCACAAGGAATGCGGTATCCGGCAAAAGAAGCATCCCGTAAACGCCGTGTTCCGGATCCCCCATCGCATACATCGTCCCGTCCATTAGCTTTTCCATCGTGCCCCCGCCAAAACCGTGCGCATAAATGCCGTCCTCGCAGATCAGATAGATCGTGTCCCCGTCCTGCTGCGCGTAAACGCTGTAAGCGTCCACCGTAAAATGGATCTGGTTTCCCGCTGCCTCCGCCTTTTCCCGGATAAACTGATCCAGAACCTCATCGCTTTCCATCTGCTCCTTTGCTTCCAGATCGTAGAGCAGCACGCCCTCTGTCGTCAGGGCAGCCAGCCGCTTTTCCGAAAAGCTGACCTGCTCCACCGGCTGATCCGATTCCAAAATTTTCGTCAGCGTTCCCGAAACCGGATCCGCCTCATATAAGATATTGGAATCCGTTGCAACATAGAGCGTCCCGTCCGGCGAATACCAGCATTCCGTCGGCACATTTTCATCCATGTAACGATCGCCGAGCCCCTCAAATTCAACCTTCTGCGCCTTACCGTCGGGAGAGATCAAAAAAGCTTCCAGCGGCCGGTTCCATTCCTCCTGCGAGTCCGCCTCTGCATCCTCCTGCACGTCCGGCTCCGCACCCTCCTGCGAGTCTGTCTCTGCATTCTCCTGCCCGTCCCCGTAATCGGTATAAACTGCAAACAGGGAACCGTCCGGCGCAATCGCAGCCGCATGATAGCCGATCGCATAATCCTGCTCATACGATCCGGTCAGCCACGGCTCCCACGTCTTTCCCTCGTCCGAAGATACAAACGGCCCCATTTCATAGGAAAATACCGCAAGCCTTCCGTCCGTAAGACGGGTAAAGCTGCTGCAGCGGTTTAATTCTGTTCCGATTTCCGAAAGCTCTTCCGTGTACCGTCCCATTTCCTGTTCTGCACCCTCTGTGCCTTTGGCGTCCTCTTTCGTATTTCCGGGCGTTTGCGTTTCCCCCAGACTGCCTGTGCTGCAGCCGCCTGCAAAAAGCGCCGCGCCAAGAAGCAGACAGAGCCATTTGTGATTTCGTATTTTCATCTGTTTAAAACTCCTTTCCGATGCTGCGCAGAAGGACTGCGCCTTGTTTGTGAGGTTAGGATAGCAGAAGTTCTTTTAAAAATTCTTTAAACCATGATTTTATTTTTAAAGTTTTTTTACAGATTTTTCTGCTATACTTTTCTTTTGGATACGGAAAAATAAAAGAATCCCCCAAAGGAGACACATCATGCGTATTTTACTTGTAGAGGACGATCCCTCCTTATGCGACGCTGCCGCCTACTGGCTGCGGGCGCGCGGCTACGAGGTGGACTGCTGCAAAGACGGCGAGGAAGCCGCCTGGTATATGAAGGAAGGCTCTTTTGACTGCATCCTTTTAGACCGGATGCTCCCCCATATCGACGGGCTGACGCTGCTTTCACAGCTGCGGGCGCGCAGGGATTTTACCCCCGTCATTCTCGTTACCGCCCTCGGTTCTTTATCCGACAAGCTGTCCGGTCTGGACGGCGGGGCGGACGATTACCTTGTAAAGCCGTTTGAAATGGAAGAGCTTGAGGCGCGCATCCGCACAGTCACAAGACGCGGACGGACAGAAAGCCTGACCGGCCGTCTCTTTTTTGCAGACCTGTCCTATGAGCCGGAAACCTGCCGCCTGTGCGGCCCTGCCGGAGAGGCAATTCTCTCCCGCAAGGAAGGGCAGGTGCTGGAAACCCTTTTGCGCAGCGCCAAAAATGCCCTGCCCAGAGAAACGGTCATCCGGCGCGTCTGGGGCATCGACAGCGATGTGGAGGCTACCAATCTGGACAACTACATCCATTTTCTGCGCAGACGCCTGAAAGCCTTAAACAGCCGCGCCCGCATCAGCAACGTGTGGGGCGTCGGATTTTTGCTGGAGGATACCAATGTTTGACAAATTACGGCTTAAGCTTACCCTTTTGTGCAGCCTGATCACCATCGCGATCCTGTGGACGATGACTGCCCTCTTCTGGATCTCCTCCGTGGACAGCCAGCGCCAAAACATCTGCGCTTCCTTTCAAAACGACATGAACGCGCTGCTTGCCAATCTGGAATCCCAGGACACGATCTCGCACGCCTGGCTGAAAAAAATGCAGAACCGCTCCTATTCCATCTATCTGACAGACTCCGGCTCTCCTTATGTGTTCAACCGGCTCTCCCTCAGCCCGCAAACGCTTGCGCTTTCCGAGCAGATCCTTTCATGGTATCAGGAAACCGTTCTGAGCGTTCAGTCACCGTCCCTTTATCAGCCCGTCCACGAAGAAACCGGCTGGTATCAGGCGCCGCAGGGCTTTTCCGGACAGCCTGCCGGACAAAAAAAGGAAGGCCCCGCCTCCCTTTTTTACGCCACCCATCTGGCGGGCTGTATGACATTTTTAAAAAACGGCGTCCCGGTAACGGCGGTCACCGTTTTTGACCTGTCTGCCTTCCATCGGAAGCTTTTCTGGCAGGGGATCGGCTTTCTCTGCGCCGCGGCGGCAGGGGCGGTCTTATTATCTGCCTTTTCCTTTTTCTTTGTAGGGCGCATTCTCGCACCCGCCTATGCCGCCCAAAAACGGCAGATCGAATTTATCGCGTCGGCGTCCCACGAGCTTCGCACGCCCCTTTCCGCGATCCTTGCCTGCTCCGGCGCCTGCCGCGTCGCGCCAAAGGAAGAACAGGACCGTTTTTTAGACAGCATCGACCGGGAAGGAAAAAGAATGCAGGGTCTTTTATCCGATCTTTTGCTTCTGGCAGACGGAACGCCCAAAAGAGCCTCTCTCTGCCTTGCGGAAACGGATATGGAAACCCTGCTTTTAAACCTTTATGAAAACTTTGAATCCCTCGCCATGCAAAGGCGCCGGGCTCTTCTGCTTTCCCTGCCCGACACCCCTCTCCCAAAAGCACTGTGCGATCCCGAAAAGATCACGCAGCTTTTAAGCGTCCTGATCCAGAACGCCTTAAGCTATACGCCGGAGGGCGGGCAGATCACCCTTTCCGCCCATACGTCCGGCAGAAAGCTCCTGCTTTCCGTGACGGATACCGGCTGCGGCATCCCGGACAGCCAGAAGGCGCTTGTTTTTGAACGCTTCTACCGGACGGACAGCTCCCGCAGCCAAAAGGGGCATTTCGGCCTGGGGCTCTGCATTGCCGCCGACATCGCAAAAGCCCATCGGGCAAAAATTACCGTTGCGGACAATTCCCCCTGCGGCACGGTCTTTACGCTTCACCTGCCGCTTTGACCGTCGGAAACGTCACCATTACCTTAAACAGATCCCCGTCCAGATAGATCTCAAATTTTCCCTTCTGGAGCTGCGTCAGGTTCTGGGCGATGGAAAGCCCCAGCCCGCTTCCCTCCGTGCTTCTGGAAATATCTCCCCGGATAAACCTCTCCGTCAGCTCTTCCGCCCGGATGTTCAGCGCCTGGGCGGAAATATTTTTCATGGAAAAAACGGCGTACTCCTGCCCGTTCTCCACCGTCTTTTTTATATCCAGATACACCCGCGTCCCCTCCAGCGCATACTTGCAGGCGTTGGAAAACAGATTTTCCACCACGCGCCACAGCCGCCGGGAATCCGCCTCGATGCACACCGGCCCTTCCGGCAGGCTCACGACCATTTCCAGACATTTTTCCTGAAACTTATCCGCAAATTCCCCGCACGTCTGATTGACCAGCTCCTTAAAATCCAGCCGCTCCCACTGCAGTGAAATGTTGCCGGAGCTGATTTTGGATGCTTCCACCAGATCGTCCGTCAGCTGCTTTAACCGCTGCGATTTGGCGTCCAGCACCTTGATATAGCCCTGGGCGCGTTCATTCTCAATCTTTTCGCGCTTAAGAAGGCTCACGAAATTGATGATGGACGTCAGCGGCGTCTTGATGTCATGGGATACGTTTGTGATCAGGTCGGCTTTTAAGCGTTCGTCCTTCATGCTTTTTTCCACCGCCATTTTGATTCCGTCCCCAATCCCGTTGACCGCCTCCGCCAGCTCCAGATTTTCCCCGTGAAGCTTTTTCGTATCCACCTTCAGATCCACATTCCCGCGCCCGATGCGCGCCGCCGTATCGACGATCCCCTGCCGCGTCTTTTTGGAGGAATACAGCGCCAGAATCGCCGCCACATCCACTGCCGCCGCTGCCAGGATCCAGACCACGCTGCAGCCGCCCAGCACCAGATTCATGACCAAAAGCAGCATGAACGGCAAAAGCGTCCGCAGCAGAATATGGCTGTTGTCATACAGGGTAAGCACGCTGCTCCTGATCCGGCGTCCCGCCCGCAAAAGCAGGGAATTTTTCCACAGGGTATGGGCTTTCCCGCGGCGGACAAGGCTCAGATACACGAACATGCACAGATCGTCCCCTACAAACGCCGCTGCCCCTGCGGCAAACGGAAGCCATACGCTGTGGATCACATTTTCCATCGTTCCCTCGCAGAACACAAACGCCAGATAGCACAGCCCTACAAAGCCCGCCGCCGAACCGGCGCCCAGCACAAAAAACGGCTCCGTCGGCATCCGGTCGCACCGCTTTAACGCGATCTCCCAGCCTCCTGCCGGCAGAAACGCCCTGCCCTCAAACTTCGTCAGAAATACGAGGATCCAGATTGCCAGACCGATCAGGATCACGCATGCCCCCGCCAGATAGCCGTAATAGGGGATCAGGCTGTTGTAAGCCTCCCTTGCCGTCCAGAACCCGTCCTGTACCGGATAGGAGGTGTCCACCCCGATCCAGATGCGCGTGTTATCCCCGAACGCATACTGATAATAGCCCAGCTCCTGCTTCATCTGCTCTGCCGTCAGCCCCGTATTCGTCGTGATCTCCGCCCGGTCCGCATTATAATACATATAGCTGCCGAAGGCTTCAAACCGTCTTGTGATCTCCTCGAGCTTCAGCCCTGAAAAGTCCTCTTCCAGATTCGTAAAACAGCGGGGCTCCCCGTCCACATTCATCTGAAAACAGTAGCGGACATTGGAGGAATCCGCCCGGTATGCCCCCTTGTTGCCGGAATATTCCGTAAAATTATAAAACAGCTCCCTCGAGGTCGTTTTTAAATCTTCCCGAAGCTGCACATATTCGTCTATCGTCAGCGCATACTCCGCCAGATCCAGCCCGTCTGCGGACAGATAGCGCGGCACGAGCACGTTCAGCTCGATAATATCCGAATCCTCCACATATTTCCCGAGCTCCTGCGCCATCTTGTGATATTCGCTACGGCTGGACGGAAGCTCCCGGATCATCCTCATGGAAAGCGTGTCCTCCTTGGAGCTGTCGATCAGCCCTGTCAGGGCGGCCGCCTGAACGGTATCCCCCCAAACCTTTTTGGTCATTTCGCTCTGGATGGAAAACGCGCTGCTGCCGTTCTGGAAATAGGAATTAAGCTCCTCTTCCGTCCCATATACGCTCTCCGTAATAAACCCGTAATTTCCCCATTTGATCAGGTCGTCCAGATAATAGGGCGCTGAAACGGTCGCTTCCGGCAGCTCCTCCTGCCGGTGCGCAAACTCCGCCACGTCGATCACCTTCTGACCGTTATAGGAACCATCCGTCTCCAGCTGGCTCTGGATGACCGCCAGCCGGACCGTGCCCCGCATCTCCTCTTCTAAAATGTCGTTAAAAAGAGTGGACTGCTCAAAGGAGCCGCCCTTTTCAAACAGGCTGATCCTCTGGGTATAGGTCTGCCCGTTGATGTCTACGCTGATCGTCGAATTGCAGGACAGCGCGACGATAATGACCGCCGCTGCCGCCACAAAAAAGCGGCGCACAAGCAGCCAGAATTTCCGTTTCTTTTTTCCCAATACCTGCAGCTTCATTCCAATCCCCATTCCCTCACGCCTGCTTCTCGATCTTGTATCCTACGCCCCACACGACCTTTAAATAGCGGGGATCCTTCGGATTGATCTCGATCTTTTCACGGATATGGCGGATATGCACCGCCACCGTATTGTCTGCCCCGATCGCTTCCTCTTCCCAGATGCTCTCATAAATCTGGTTGATGGAAAAAACCCTGCCCTGGTTTTTGACAAGAAGCAGCAGGATATTGTATTCGATCGGCGTCAGCTTTACCGGCTCCCCATCCACCGTCACTTCCTTCGTCTCATCGTTGATCACGAGTCCGCCGGCACGGAACACCGCGTTGTTTTCCGCGTTTAAATTGCCCAGCTTCGTATAGCGCCTCAGCTGGGACTTTACCCGCGCCACCAGCTCCAGCGGATTAAAGGGCTTTGTCACATAGTCGTCCGCCCCGATGTTGAGCCCTAAAATCTTGTCCGCATCCTCCGACTTTGCCGAAAGGATGATGATCGGGATGCTGCTGTATTCCCGGATCTTCAACGTGGCGTGGATGCCGTCCAGCTTCGGCATCATCACGTCGATGATCAGAAGCTGGACGTCGTTTTCCTTCAAAGCGCGGATTGCCTGCTCCCCGTCATACGCCTTGATCACATGATAGCCTTCCTGCGCCAGATAAATCTCTATCGCCTCGACGATCTCCTTATCGTCGTCGCACACCAGTATGTTCGTCATAAGTATCCTCCCTTTTCTTCTTTTCCATTAAATCATGAA
>OHGP01000132.1_pt1 | contig 14728 bp, 9 predicted proteins | sample 1567901 | NCBI WGS metagenome assembly OHGP01 (sample SAMEA3879511, study PRJEB24766) | human gut metagenome | biome: human-associated habitat; feature: feces | place: USA | collected 1985/1987 | reverse complement strand
TTATTCCTCTTCTTTATCATGTTTCAATGCCTCCTTTAAGTTAGGTTTCAGCGTCCAGACGGGAACTGAAGAATTTGAGCTGATATCTTTCGCGGTCGGGCCCGGTCAATCATCCACCGCTAAAATGAAGTCAGCCACTTGATTATTAACCGCATCCAGTGCGGAATGATCCAGTTCTTTCAGATAGATTCGGGTCGTTTTTTCTGACGTATGCCCCAGACACTCACCAATAACATGAACCGAGGCACCGTTCACCTTGGCTATCGTGGCCCATGAATGACGGGCCGCGTGAAGTCTCAGCGGGAATTCCAAACCAATGACCCGGGAAATCTTTCCCAGAGAGTAACGAATCCTATGGTAGGCGTTTCTATAACCAGCGTACGGATCCCGTTCTGCCGGAAACAACGGGAAGATGTATTCTCCCGGTACATTCTTGTATCTTTCCAGGATACGACTGATCTCCTTGTTTATACCTACCCGCATCAATTGATCGGTCTTGTGACGCCTGTAACAGATTTCACCCGGGAAAACATGCCTCTTTTTTAGCAATGCAATATCGACGAATGACATTCCACGCGTGTAAAAGCTGAACATGAAAATGTCCCGGGCAAGAGATAACGGGCTGTCCTTTTCCAGTTCAATTGCGGATAGTGTTTTAATCACAACCGGATCAAGGGAGCGTTTGAGAGTTTTTTTCGTTTTAATGCTTATATCGCGAAATGGGCAAGGCAGTTCCAGACCCATCTCCCGACATCCCTTCCTGAAAAGAGCCTTGATATTATGCAGATAAAAACCAATGGTGTTATCGCATATACCCGAAGCGAGCAGTTTCCCCTGGTAGTCGGAAATGATCCGGGAAGAGAGTTTTATGAAAGGAAAATCCTTTTTTCCCAGGTACCTCTGCATGGAACGCAGGCTGGAGGCGTATGCCCGGGCTGTTCCCTCATGACCGCTTTCACGAAGTTCCCGGATTTTCCGTGAAAAATAGAAATAAAAACCGGCTTCGCGGGTTAACACGCCGTAAGTCCTGAACACGTCCTCTATTTCGTATTCCCGGGATTTCTTCTCTATCATTGAAATACACTTTAACAGTACCCTTGAGATACTTTCGCACCTGTGGTTAATCCTCCGAATCGACTCCGGGGTGTTTTCCCCGCCGTCGATAACCCTCCCTTTTACGGGATCAAACAGGGTATCCGGGATACTGAATCCTGTATAAACAACCTTTTTCCTTCGCTTGTGAAGAACCTGCACGACTAACGGGAATTTGCCGGACCGGTTGCTCCTTCCTTTTACCAATACTGTTTTAACTGTTGCCATAAGTTTTTTATTAGTTAGACATTTGACGCTTCCTTGTTTCCTGGAAAGGAAGCATAAACTTATATGCATCAAATCGGAAAAAGACCAAAAAAGTTCAGTAACCAAGCGGGAAAATTGCACGAAAGACGGGAAGTCGGTTCCAGACCCGTCGGTAAGGGAACGGTACATCTTGTATGTATAGGATTTTTTTCAACTTGCCAAACATGAAAAATGGAACAGGGTGAGATGGTAAAGCATGTTCCAATACATCCCCAAGTAAACCACGGGGATTAAGCATGGCAGATGGGATTTTTTCGCTGCACAAGAGAAAAAAGGCGGCCCCACCTGCCGCCTGTAGATTGATAAAGAGAGAATTCCATCCTACGCGAGATGATCAAAGCCATATGGATCCAGCTTCCACATCCCCCGCCTGGTAGGTATAGGAGATGAACTCCTCAAGCGCCTCCTTCCATGTAAGATTGAAGGTTTTCATGATGGAGTGTAGCGTGCGGTTGTTGTCTTCATCCAGGCTATCCTCCCCGATCAGGTTCACATCTGCCTCCGGGTCCACATCAACAAACTCCTCGCGGCTCCAAAACACCACTACCGGGATGCTCAGGTTAATATCCCATGTTCCACGCTGGATCAATACCCCGGAGGGCTTGTAGAACGGGTCAAAGCCGTTTGTCTGCGGGTTCTTTTTAGAATTGTAGCCGTGATACAGGCGGAGTTTCAGGTCAAACTCCTTGCGGTCCTTCAGGAACCGGATAACTCCTTTTAATCCTACCGGGTTAGTGCCTCCCGTAATTTCCGCCTCGTTGTCATGTTTGGTCTTGTCCCACGGCGTGGTATCCACATAGAGATAATCCACCAGTGCCTCCGGATCATTGTCGTCAGCTTCCGGTTTCCCGTCAAAGGTAGGTCTCACGTTCTCCGGGGTGAAGAAATGCTGGTGGATATTCTCCTGCCCGTTCTCCACGAACTGGCCGTTCATCAACTCTCCTTTGGAATTGTAGTAATAGATAAACATCAGGTAAACCGGGGCCGGGGTAAAGTTGTTTCCATTTTTATATTCGCCGTTTTTCTGAACGTAAAACTTGCCCTGGCTTCCTTCAGCAAGGGTCCATCCACTGCCGGCCTTCAGTTCATAAGTGATCTCCTGGACACGTTTCATATACCTGGCCGGGGATTCCGGATTTTGGTGGGGACCTCCGGCCTTCTGTATCTCGTTCCAGTCAGCGTGCAGGTGGCATTCAACGAGGCGGACGGTCATTTTTGCCGGGTCCTCATGCAGCTTGTTCTTCGTCTCGTCTTCTGGTATTACAGGATCCTTGCTGCAAGAGTTCAGCGACAGGACAAGGGACACTCCTACCAGAAGTGCCCACACGGTTTTACATGCAATTGTTCTCATTTTTCTTTTTATTTATTAGTGTTGATTATAGTTCTTATAAATTAAAAAATCCAGTTTACACCGCAACGCACATCACGTCCCATATCATGCGCATAGTAACGCGAGCGGTTGGTGTATTCCTTGTACTCACGGTTCAGGAGGTTGTCTGCCGACAGCATGAACCGGACCTGGTGTCCCCGTTTCACGGGAAGTTCAAGACCAGCGTCGAACCCGAGGAGATGGTACGCCGGGGGAGTATACGGGATAAGATCCGTGTCCGGATCAAACCGCCTCTGTTTTGCGGTGAAACGGTGCCTGATGTTCAGACGCAGCCTGAGATGCGATTTCGTCTCGTGGATCCACGCAAGTTCATGGCTGAAACGGAAGGAGGGAATATAAGGAAGATAATTACCCTTTGTCCGTTCGTTTGCCCGTATAAAGGAGACGACGGCATGGTAGTCCCATGAACCGCCCGGAGTGAAACGCAGGTCAAAGTCCATACCGCGGAAGAAAGCCGGGGTCTGCCTGTACTGGAAGACCGGGTATGCTCCCGAAATCACGGTGACTGTCTCTTTCTCCGGCCCATCATAGATATAGCCGTCCACCCATTGCAGGTAACCGTCCAGACAGACGCTGAACATCCCGTCGCCGTAACGGAGGGAAGATATCCATTTGTAGCTTCTTTCCGAGTGCATCGCAGAGTCTCCCCTGACAAACATCCCAGACCCGAGCTCGTTCCCGTTGCTGTACAGTTCATACACGTGAGGGGCACGCCAAGCCAGACCGAAGTTGGAGGTGAGCCTCCAGTGTCTGGAAAGTTGATAGTGGCCTCCCAGGCTGTAGGACACGTTGTTAAACTTTCTTGTCCCGCCATAGGGGCTTCCCGTCCAGTCATAACCACTGGCACGGGTTTCCTGCATATCCAGGCGGAGGCCTGCTTCAACGCCTCCCCTGGCCAGGTGATATTTCCCGATTCCGTATATCCCTGCCTGTGTCTCCGTGTAGTTCGGGATAACGGGCACGAATCCGGTACCCGCGCGGCTATGGTTCTCGATGAACATGACCTGACCTCCCGCCTCGACCTGCCAGGATCGGTAATCCCGCTTCCAGCGCAGAAGATGCTGGAATGAATTCAGGTGCAGTGAAACCGCCGGAATGTTAGAATCCAGCCGCCGGACACGGTTTTCCTGCCTATCGTCCTTCTGCCAGGTACTCTGCCAGTGAATACTTCCCCCCTTCTTCATGCCGAGCCGCATCCTGCCGAATGCGATCTGATGGGTGACCTCCTGGCAGGGAGCCCTGATACCACGGGAGAAGGGATCCGTGTGCAGGGGGCGACCAAGCCGGATACGTTCCGCCAGCAGGTCCTCGCTACCCATCTGGGCGCTGAGCATCACCCCTGTCCGGCTGTAGAAGCGGCTGTAGAAACCTTCCACTCTCAGACGTCCGCGGTCATAGCCCAGAGAGGCGGAAGCGTGATATTCTCTGGTTCCCGTGTTGTTCAGAAGATAGTGCGCAGTGGAACGGTCCCCAGAATTTGACCAGGTTCCCTGCAGACGCCAAGCGAAATCACCGGGAAAAGCACCTTCGAGCTGTCCGGTAGCCACGTAGCGACGCCCATTACTTCCGTAAAGTACGGAGATTCCCCCTTGAAGGGAGCGTTTTCTGAAAGGAAGCGGAGACTGCTCCATGACGATAATCCCTCCAAGGGCATCCGAACCGTATCTTACCGCATCGGAGCCCTTGATTACCGAAACGGAGGAGCTGCCGTTCATGTCCACTTCGGGAGCGTGGTCGGCCCCCCATTGCTGCCCGGTCTGGCGGGCACCGTTATGGATGATCAGTATCCGGTTCCCGTACATTCCTTGGATAACGGGTTTGGATACAGTGGTTCCCGTGCTGATGGAACTTACCCCGCTGACACGTTCGAGCAGGGTGGCAAGCGAGGTTCCCAGCGCGTTCCTGATCTCGGGAGATGAAAGGCGCCGGCTCACCACGTTGGGTGACGCCCCGGCACGTTCACCGGTCACGACCACTTCCCCGAGTTTTTGTATGTCCGGGGAGAGACATACGGTATGTATGCTGCTTTCTTTGAATACCTCGTTCAAAGGCACACGCCGGGAACCGTAACCCAGGCACTGCACGAGGACCGTATCCATGAAACACGTTCCATGACCGAAAACAATCATTCCACGGGGGGAGCTGACAAGTAACCGTTCCCCGGTCAGGATATAGGCCCCTTCAATGGGAAGCCCGTTTTCCCGGTCAATGACCAGCAGAGTATCGCGTGTACCCGTCGATTGCCGGTCAGCCTGTACCCGTGCTTCCATGGGAGAAGGGAGGGTACATAGGCAGACAAGAAGCAGGCACACATACTGGAGATATGCATGAAATGTCATACTTGAAAAAATATAAACGGGTTATAATCTGTTAAGACGGGACATGAAAAGCCCCTGCACGCAATCACAGTGATGGCATGCGAATCCCTCAAGGGAGTTATGACAAACACACAGGGGGTGCACGGAGGAAATGCGGGAAAAGAATGACGATGACATCTGTTTCCTCGGAGATAAGATACCTTACAGGCCTGCCAGTCGGAATATAATCGTATATAAAAATCCCTGCCTCGACAAACGGGGAGAGCGTAAAGAGACAGATGGTACAATTTTCAGGAGAATCGTGACGGGAGTGCCCCTGTTCGTTATGGGATACGCACGAATGTTCCCCGTGAACATGAAAAGCTTTCACGAGGAAAAAGGGCATCAATGTCAGCAACAACATACATGCTATGACAGCCCGCTGTCTCTGTCTTTTTTTCGTACGATCCATTAGTTTGCAAAATTAACTGTTTTAATCATCACTCGCAATACCTACAAATAATGATTTGCAAGCATAAACACCATGTATATTTGTTACGGATACCAGACAGACCGTTTTATTCCTCCAACCAGTCGTCTGAGAGCCCGAAACTCCTGTCACGAAACAATTCAGCCAGACCTGAGATTTGTTTGAAACGGAGTAACTCGTTCTTGTCCATGCCTATGTTGCGCATGATCCAACTGTCGGACATACCCGATTTTGACAGTTCCGCCACAATACCTGTCATAAGTTCCAGCGAGTGCATTCCCCTGGCCCTGTTATGACGGATAGTCGAGGCCATCCTGTTCGAGATGTCTTTGTTTATGACCGTTACAGGCAGCAATCCGTTCTCGCGCTTGTAAATCCTGACGGATGTTTTCATAACCAGATAGCGGTGGTAACCGTCAACCAGCTCGTAGATATCCTCTTCTTCCCGGTAATAACACACGAGGGGCATCGTGTAACCGTCTTCCCAGATGGACAGTTCCAACAGTTTCATCTCCGGGGGAGCAACGACATTCGGGTTATAGCTGTTGGCCACGATTTTCTCGACCGGCACGGCCTTGACGTTATACGCCGGACTTTTAAAACTTGACATGACAATCACAATTTATATCTTTTCAAAACTCTCTCTTTCATCTCCCTCTCCCGCTTGGTCTGCGTGAAACCCATATACTTGCAGGTATGATCGTTTTTCAGGATGCAGACGCACATTCGTTTGTAAGTGGGTATTTCACGAAATTCAGGGATATCTATCTCATCTATATACTCCATGCGGACGGGCCTCTTGTCAGTCCGGTATGCCGTGCATTCTTCCACCGTGAACGGTACACCGGCCGCACGCAGCTTCCCGATCGTTTCCTCTCCCAGGCAGCCTCCTTTTTCCCTCCAGAATTTCTGGCTCACCCTCAGTTTCTCCAGGTAGTTCTCCCTTGTCGCCCGGGGAAGCGTGTCAAGGAGGAAGTACATGTACTCTTTCCACGTGAACCCGTCCGGACAACTGATGGAGCGCCAGCCCATCGCAACCGTGTTCCCGTACATTCCGGCGAAACTGACGCCGTTGACCCGGCTGACCATGCGTCCCCAGGTATCCGGATCAATAACTTTATAAAGATGCAGGGTCGAAACGGCCTGTGAGATAAACGGGCTGGCCACCCTCTGGCGGGACAAGGGAATCCCGGCCTGGTAATACAAGTCATACAAACGGTTATAATCCCAACCATACCGGGCATACCCCGTCCACACGTCCGTTGTCTTCCAGTCGTATATCGGGTAGGCGTTATAAGTATAATATCCTACACGGTGAGTCCACTTGTAGTTGGCCAGCTTACGGTAATTCTTGTCGGAATGAATCGCCCGCCACCGGTTGAAGCTCTCCTGCGTGCGGATCCCCACGAGGCAGCAAACACGCTTGCATCCCTTCTTACGACGTATCCAGGAAGGGAAAAGAGACTGGAAGTCGTAATCCCACAGGCTGTCGTTCCAGAAATCAAAATCTTTCACGCTAAGAGCGGTGCCCGGCATCTGGCGAACCCAGATATTCTGGTACCCCTCTTGCCAGGGACGCCAGTACTGCTGGTACATGGAAGTACATGTGGGTACCTTGAAGGGGACACAACAGTGGAACACTTCAAGGATATCCCGGTTGTTGGAAAACATCCTTTCCACGTACTCCGTGCTCTGGCGGTACTGCACCTCGTAATCCATGTGGAACACACCCAGTTTTCTACCGGGAGCATGCATGCGGATATAATCCATGCACAAATGGAGAAGGATGCCGCTATCCTTGCCACCGGAAAAAGAGACATACACGTAATCAAAATAGTCAAAGATGATCTTCAATCTCCGGTTGGCGGCCTCGTGGACATCCATCCGGCGCATCATGCCCCACCTCCTTCATGATAACGCATCTTGACATACTTCTTCCACTCGACACAGGGGATAAAATTCTTCATTGAAAAGTCTTCCACGTGGCGTTCGTGTACAACGGCCACAAGGGAACCATCAGAAGAAAAATCATGGATAATACGGTCCAATAACATCTCTATTACAGAGGAGTTATCCCCGCTAATATAGTAGTTATCTATGCAATTGTTTGTCAAGGTCATTTTCACGGGCATGAATCCCAACACCCTTTGCTCATCCATGGCAATGTACCAGACATGGTTACGCGTCGTTTTGAAAGGATAATTATTATTTTGCCGCAATACGGCCGGGTTCATTACCAAAGGGGCGACAAGGTCAAAAAGCCGACCGTCCAATCCTTGTAACTTCAGAATGTTCATGATTCCAATCCGTTATTACTAAAAATCGAATGTGTACCTATTATGCGTTTGTCCATGATTTCCGACATTATCATGCCGCAAGCACGTTACAAATGACTATCCGCAAACATGGATATCAATGGGGACGGGAATGATACCTCCTGAGTTTCCAAAAGGGAGAAAAACATCAAAATGAACAATAATGCCACGGGAACGATCTCCACACCCCATTCCCCTATCAGCTCAAAAGTCACGTGCAGATCACATACCCTTCTTTCCGAAAACATATGACCGGAAAGGCAGGAGCAGAGAACACGGAAAAAACAATTCAAAATTTAGTACATGATATTAAAAAATTATACATTGAAAATCAGAGGAGCTACCCGCCAATCAACTGGTGATTGGCGGGTGCCCTCTGGCTTAAAATAAAAAATCACTTTACCAGATTCGGGTTTTTCTGGGAATCCATATCAGGATATGGAAGATACATCAGATTGTCACTCCATGTCCTGTTCGTATATTCTACAGACTCCTTTACCAGGATCCCGTCGGCGACTTCAACAGCCGTGTTCTCCGCTCTTTCCTTAAAGGTGTCTTTCAGTCTGTTCATACGGAACTGGTCCGCACGGCGTGTGACAAGGGCCACCCAGTAGCCTGCCACCTCCCAACCATGCTCCTTATAAGCCGCTTCGGCAAGGTCATCTGCAGAAAGTCCGGTGAGCGGTTCCAGTCCGGCACGCTCGCGGACATCATTCAGACACTTGAATGCCAACTCGTCCGTCTGCCCCGTCCTGGCCTTGGCTTCCGCATACCACAACAAAACCTCCGAATAACGAATGATTCTATGCCGATGGTCATTACACATGTTCTGACTGGCCGGTTTTGTATAATCATACGGGGCACTGGTATTCACTTTTGACGCAGGATCCCAGTTGACGGAGAATATACTGAACATGGGGTGATGTTCCGGAACGACAGGGGTACCGTCCTCCTTCAACTCCCACCAGTCAACCAACGTTCCGTCTTTCAGACGAATCTTGGGATCATAAGTCGCATCTTTTCTCGGACCGTCAGGAAACTCCTTCCAGAAACGAATTTCACCCCAGGCGTCTCCCCAGCCGCCCAGCGATTCAAACTGGTTACATGAAGTAAGCTCCGAATCCTGTGCCCAATCCACGAACGGTGAATAGTTTATGCCGAGCACCGTCTCATTATTATAGTTATTGCTCATAGCATACACATCTTTGTAATCCTTATCGAGCTTATACTCGTATTCACCTCTGTTCACACCCTCAATGACCTCCTTCGCCTTTTCAGCAGCCTTTGCGTAATATTCCGTTTTGTTCATCGGCCAGCCGGCCATAGCCATATACACTGCTGCCAAAGTAGATTTGGCTGCCTGCCGGGTTACATACACATTCACTCCGTTCAGAAAGCGGGGGCTGCCACTGTAACCCGTAGGCAATACGGCCTCAGCTTCGGTCAGGTCCTGCACAATATGACCATACACTTCTTCCACGGGGGATAGAGGTTTGGTATAATCATCGTTGACATTGTCCAGATTCATCGGCAGCGGTCCCCAAAGTCGCACCAGGGTAAAATAAGCGTATGCCCTCCAGAATTTAGCCTGCCCGAGGGCGATATTTATCTCATCTTGAGTGGTAGGTGTTTTAGAGGCCCCCTGTATGATCAAATTGGCAGCCTTTACAATGGCATAATGCATGTTCCACGCATCTTTGACACCCTTGTTGTTGTTTGCTGCGGCAAACTTGTCCATTTCTGCGGCAGGCTGTTTGTTGCTCCCCGGATTGGTCGTTATATCATCCCCCTGCCACTGGGGCAGCTGCATGTTCGTATATACCTGTGAAAGATTGACTTTCTGGTAAAGGGCATATATGCTCATGTTCAATTCATCCTGGGTAGAGAAGAAGTTTTCCGGAGTGAGTTTTCCCCTGGGATCTTCCGTTAAGAAATCACTGCACGACATCAGTGAAAATGACAGGGCAACCATAGTGCCTGCTATTATTTTTATTTTCATAAGTTCTTCTATTTTAGATTTAAAAATTCATCCGGAGACCGAATGTGAATGTTCTTGGGGAAGGATAGGCTCCCATGTCAATACCCGCGTCAACGTCAACGCTGCTGTTCGAGAAGGTAGTACCGGCCGGATCCATCCCCTTGTACCCGGTTATTGTAAAAAGGTTCTGACAGCTGAAAGTAAGCCGCAAATCAGCAAATCCCGTTGTCTTTTTGGGGAAAGTGTATGAAAGACTGATATTCTCCAGACGAAGGAAGTCCGCGTTCTCCAGCCATTTGGTTGAAACCGGCTGCAGATTATTTCCACCTTCGGTCAGGCTCGGGTATGTTGCCGAAGAGCCAATCTTGTCGAATCCCTTCAGATAGGCGTCTGCCAGAGTTACAAAGCGGGAATTCCCTTCGGCCGAAGCCATCGTATATCTTACAAGATTCAAACGCTTGGCTCCGAAAGATCCGTTGAAGAACAGGTTCAGATCCCAGTTTTTATAAGACAGGGAGTTGTTCCATCCCAGGGTGAAATCGGGATTGGCCTTGCCGATGACCTTGCGGTCGCCACCGTCTATCATCTGATTGCCATCTACATCCGTGTAGGTGTCATGTCCCTTTTCATCCAAGCCGGTCCATTCATATCCCCAAAAAGTACCGATGGCCTCACCCGGCTTGATAATGGTGGCATAATCAACCATACCGGCAGCCGGACTGGAGCCGTTGATGAAATCATTCTCACCACCGGAAAGGCGTTCCACGCGGTTCTTCAAATAAGTACCGTTCAAGGTGGAGGTCCATTGGAACCGGTCATTCTGTATAATCCGTGCGGTCACGCTCAAATCAATACCACGATTACTGATTTCGCCGTCATTCACCCAAAAAGAGTTACCGCCGACATATCCGGGGATACTTCTTTTAAGCAACGCATCTGTAGTGCGTTTATAGAAATAGTCCACACTGAAATTCAGCCGCCTGTCAAACAGGGAGAACTCCAAGCCCAGGTCGAACTGTTTGGTCTTCTCCCACGTAAGCTCAGGAGTCGCTATGTCATTTGCCCAATAACCGGTAAAATTACTGTTGGTTCCAAAATTGTATGCAGTAGCACTCATAAGGCCCATGGTCGCATAAGGACTGATAGCCTGACTACCCACAATACCATAACTGGCGCGAAGTTTAATGTCCTGAACCGAGGAAACATCCTTCATGAAATCCTCATTGCTCAACGTCCAAGCTGCGGCAATAGAAGGAAAGTACCCCCATTTCTTTTTGGCAAAGCGAGAAGAACCGTCGGCACGAAATGTTCCGGTAAGCATATAACGGTCCTTATAATTGTACATGACACGGGTCACTCCCGACATCAGCGCCCATTGCTCGTAACCATTGTTTGCATCACGAGAGGAAGCCATACCCACATTCCACCAGCCCACACCCTCGGTCAGCAGGTTGTTACCGGTTATACCCATTGTCCTGGTTTCGGAGGAGGTCACCTCATATACGGCCGTGGCTGTCAGATGATGGTCGTTCCAGGAACCCGTATATGTCAGGTTGTTGGAACTCTGCAGCATCAGGCGGTAAGTGTCATTGTTGCCCATACCACTCTTGGTCCCCACTCGTTTGGAGCTGAAACTATAACTTTTCCCGTCATAATAGTCCACGCCATTGGTTGTGGTGAATGTCAGCCCCTTCATTATATCAAGGCGCAAATCAACACGTCCGTTGAAAACATTGGTCATTGTCTCTCCCGACTGCAACTTTAGGATACCGACCGGGTTGGAAGCTATGGAATTATAAGTATCGGTGTTATAGTTCCCGTTTTCGGCCATCATCGTCATGGTAGGCGAATAGTTCAAAGCAATCCAGATCGGATTATCCTTACCGGAGGCAAAAGATCCCCCGCGACGCAGACCGTGGGAAGCATTGATGTCAGCCGTGATATGCAGCCAGTCGGTAAGCTGTGAGGAAAGATTCGCCTTCGCCTGATAACGCTCGTTCTTCGATTCAATGACCACACCTTCCTGGCTCATGTAGTTGGCGGAAATGTAATATTGGGTCTTCTCGCTACCATTGGAAAGAGCCAACTTGTAATTCTGGGTGATCCCCGTACGGAAAATCTCATCCTGCCAGTCGATGCCCGTCGTTCCGTTCTGATAGGATTGCATCTCTTCGTTTGAGAAATCAATACCTTTGACCTCCTTGAGCGCCAGAGCGTAATCGTATGCTTCAAGGATATCGTATCTCTTATATACATTGGAAACTCCCACTGATGCGTCGAACATAATTTCACGCACACCGGCCTTACCACTCTTGGTAGTGATCAGAACGACCCCGTTCGAACCCCTGGAACCGTATATGGCAGTGGACGATGCATCTTTGAGAACCTGCATCGAACGGATGTCCTCGGGATTGATACCGTCCAAACCGCTTTCGCGGACGATTCCGTCAACCACATACAAAGGGTCGTTGCTTTTGCTGATGGAGTTAGCACCGCGGATGCGGATTTTCACGCTTCCCCCGGGGACGCCGCTGTTCTCAACATGAACGCCACTGACACGCCCCTGAAGAGCGTCTGCAACCTGGGTTATAGGCTGGTCCTTGAAATTTTTGTTGTCCAGCACGGCTACGGAACCGGCCATATCCGCTTTTCTTACAGCACCATAGCCAATAACAACCACCTCGTCAAGCACTTCGGCATCTTCCTTCAAAACGATGTTTAACGGGCCACCTGTCCAGGCTATTTCCTGGCTCTGATAGCCGACATAAGAAACAACAATTATATCCCCTTTTTTTACGTTCCTAAGGGAAAAATCACCGTCAAGTCCCTAGCCTTTGTATTGACGAGACTTCTTTAAGCTGCGGAGAATTATATACTGTTGTCACTAATCGTGCGGGACGTGGTGGCAGAGGTACACTTGTGACCATGATACGTGGCACGAAGTCTGAAGACGTCATAAAGGTGCTTGAAATGATTATTATGAAGCGTTGGATATCCGTAACGACGATCTTCGCTGGATATTGAGTGATGCACAGTATCGCCGGTTCCTCGGTGCCGAGTATTTCTATCGGCCAATCTATGTAACCGGAGGGAAATGGAGTTTCAGGGTTTATGTTAATTACCCGAATCGTAGTTTGTTTTATTTTGGTGTGCCTTACCATTACCGTACTTATTGTGGAGCACATTATCGTCCACACTTTCACCATGTGAGTTATTATCGGGGCAGATATACTAATTTCAACCATTATTCTGCACCGCATCGGGTGAGAGATCAGCGAGTATTCCACTCTTATCGTCGTTCGGATTTCGGTTCTGTCCGGTTCCGTCCGAATACTTCCACTCGTCCGCATAATGCACCGACACGTCCGGGTAATTCTTCCCGTCCGGGTTCATCGACAACGCGTCCTGGTACGTCTCGCCCAAGTACCTCTACTCGTCCTGATACTTCTACTCGTCCCGGAACGACAACAAGACCTGGTACGTCAACACGTCCCCGTCCGGAATCTGGAGGAGATCGGCCTTCGACTTCTGTCAGACCATCTACACCGTCCGGAAGTGGAAGACCTGGTAACAATGTTGCTCCTGATAAAAATGGGAATACGAATAGAGTAGAAAGTGATCGTAATTCTGGTCGTCGTCCGGAAACAGGTTCCGGTTCTTCAAGCTCTAATCGCAGACCAACAAGCGGAAGTTCAACTGGTTCCAGTTCCTCCAATCGTGAAAGTGGAAAAACAAGTAGCAGTTCGAGAGAAAGTTCAAGTAAACGAAACGATAGTGGTTCCTATAATAGAAATAACAGTTCCGAGAGAAATAATAGCTCTTCCGGTTCCAGTCGCGGTAGTTCCAATCGTAGTAGTTCCAGTCGCAGTGATTCTGGTCGCAGTAGCGGTAGTACTACCAGTCGTAGCAGCAGTACCACTTCTAACCGGAGTAGCGGTAACTCGAGCTCTACTCGAAGCGGCGGTAGCTCTACCCGGAGCAATGTTTCTAGTGGACAAACAGAAAGACGCTCTTCTTCCGGAAGTACGAGAAGCAATAGCACTCAAAGTTCTTCCCGTTCCTCTGAAAGAAACAGCAGCAGTTCAAGAAGATAACCTATTCCTTTATTATTTATATCAATCTCATTACTCCTCAGCGGAAGGAGAACTAGACTCCGGGTTTTCACCGGCTAGACTATTCCGGGCAGCGCCCGTAACTTGGATATCGGGGCGGATACTATCCGCCTCGATTTCACTTATTACTCCTTTCTGTGCAAGCCGCTTGGCTATCAACTTATAATAGCCTTCCATATTCTCCTTTAACTGTCCGCCTTCAGCAAAAGAGCTGCGGAAATGCTTGGGCTTCGGGATAATGGAAGCCAGGAAAATACTTTCTTCCGTGTTCAGTTGTGAAGGGCGTTTATTGAAATAATAAGCAGAAGCTTCCTGAATACCATAAACGAGCGGTCCCCATTCAACAATGTTCAGATATACTTCGTACATGCGTTCTTTAGAAGTTAATCTTTCATTTTCTATTAGCCATACAATCAATGCCTCTTCCAATTTACGTGCAAAGTTCTTATTACGGTTCAGGAATACATTCTTTACGAGTTGCATGGTGATCGTGCTTCCTCCACGTGCAAAGCGTTTCACTTGCAGGTCGTAAATCAATGCTTCTCGTAGGGCGTCGGGCAGGAAACCGCGATGGTAAAAGAATGCTCCGTCTTCACTTTGCATAACGGACATTCTTAGGATGGGTGAAATGCTATCCAATGGTGTAAAGTGTTTGCACGAGGGACCAATAGGAAAAGTCCGCACCGGTATTCCATTCTCATAAGCTGTATAAATGAACTCGCCGGACATTTTGGAGAGTGAAGTGGCTCCATAGCTTGTGATGCGGAAGTCTTTCTCTTTCAGAATG
>OHGP01000098.1_pt1 | contig 18163 bp, 10 predicted proteins | sample 1567901 | NCBI WGS metagenome assembly OHGP01 (sample SAMEA3879511, study PRJEB24766) | human gut metagenome | biome: human-associated habitat; feature: feces | place: USA | collected 1985/1987 | reverse complement strand
CCTGGGTCGTTTTGATTGGCAGGAGGAACAAAAAGCAACTTTTATATTGAAGAATGTGGGTGACAAACCATTGGTTATACAAGATGTTGCCACTTCTTGTGGTTGTACTACCGTAGCTTATTCAAAGGAACCGGCATTACCGGGTAAGGAAATAGCTTTGGAAGTGGTTTATAAAGCCGAACATCCGGAGCACTTCGACAAGACGATAACGGTATATTGCAATACAGAAAATTCTCCGTTGGTTTTGAAGATTAGTGGGGATGCAAAATAACTGATTGATGGGATGAAGGAGCGGCTGCAATTGAAAAAATGGTTGAATGGAATAACAAACGTATTATTCTGTCTGTGCCTGCTTGTTGTGATACTGATAGTATTGCAGGTGTTTGTGGTGACCTCCTTCAAGATACCGTCGGACTCGATGGAACCGTCGTTGCTGGCGGGTGATTGTATTCTGGTGGATAAATGTTCGGGTGGAGCACGCCTATTCAATGTGCTTGATGCCGTGGAGAAAAAGGAGGTGAAGATACAACGTATGTCCGGATGGAGAAATTATCAGCGGAATGATGTGTTGGTGTTCAATTTTCCTTATCCGGGCAGGTGGGACAGCATTGCGCTGGACGTGATGTTGTATTACGTGAAGCGCTGTATCGCCATGCCGGGGGATACGTTGGAGATAAGGAATACGCATTATCGTGTGTCCGGATTTGATGGTATCGCAGGAAATGTGCAGGCGCAGGAGGAATTGGATGAATTGATATCTTCGGGAATGACGGAGGAGCGGGGCCTTGTTCTTAAGAGCTTTCCCGATGGTGGCTGTAATGGGTGGACTATCAGCGAGTTTGGGCCTCTTTATATACCGGCCAAAGGCAGCGTGGTAGGAATGAATCCGGAAACACGGTTGCTGTATCGGAACGTGATAGAGTGGGAACAGAAAAAGAAACTGACATTGCATGGAGATTCGGTTCTGCTGGGGGACAGTGTGATACACAATTACCGCTTCTGTGAGAACTATTATTTCGTTTCGGGTGACAAGATGGTGAATTCAAAAGATTCCCGCTACTGGGGATTACTGCCGGAACCATTTATAGTGGGAAGGGCATGGCTGGTATGGAAGTCCGTCAGCCCGAATACTGGAAAAATGAGATGGAAACGTATCTTTAAAAGAATAGACTAAGATGAAAGTTCTGTTTAAATTGCTCTGGATATTATTGATTGCCGGGATATTGGAGGCTTGCAATGCTTCCGGCAGATTGGAGTACGCACTGGAGTGTGCTGCAACCAACAAAGGCGAACTGGAAAAGGTACTGGAATATTATAAAGATGAGCCTGAAAAATATAAAGCCGCTTGTTTCTTGATAGAAAATATGCCTTATCACTATGCCCTTGAAGGTGAAGAACTGGATTCTTTGAAAACAGTGCTGGCTTCGGCAGATGCTTATGGGGTGATGCTGAAGGATACTGCCGTACCGGATTGGGATTATTATACCCCTTCCGGATTGCAGAGAAAACCGGATGTACTGAATATAAGGGCTGAATTCTTGATAAATAACATTGATTTGGCTTTTGATGGTTGGAAAAAGCGTCCGTGGAATGCTTCCCTTTCTTTTGCAGATTTCTGTGAATGGCTGCTTCCCTATCGTATCGGAAATGAGACTCCGGACAACTGGCGGCAGATATACCATGACCGTTATTCCTTTTTGCTGGACGAGGTTTATACGGGTATCGATGTAGTGGAGGCGATTAGCGTAGTTTGGGAGTATTTGCAGAAGGAAGACCCTTACCGGTTTACATGGGTCTTTAACTATCCGCATTTGGGAGGAGAGTACCTGCTGCATAATCGTATCGGCAAGTGTCAGGATGCTTGTGATTTTATGATTTATGTGATGCGGGCCATCGGCGTCCCGGTAGCCTATGATTTCTATACTTTCAATGCGGAAACACGGAAAGGGCATGTGTGGAATGTGGTGAGGGATGTAACGGGTGTCTGCCTTCCTTTTACTTTCCCTTCCCGGAAGCCGGAACGGGGAAGTTTCTATATTGACAGTCGGCGCCCGAGCGTGGTTTACCGCCGGTGTTTTGGCAGACAATGGGACATGGATGGCGATTTTATGCGGAACCGGTCCGTACCGGCTGCTTTTAAGGATGTGTTTGCAAGAAAAGTGTCGGATAATTATTTTGATTCGAATCTGGAACTGCCGGTAGAAGGGATGGACGGGAATTATGTTTATGTGGGGTTGTTCAGTGCTTATGGGTGGCGGGGAATAGATTTTACTAAGGTAGAAAGTGGAAAAGCGCTTTTCAGGAATTTGGCTTCGAGGCAGGTTTATATATTGTTGGCATTCGCAAACGGGCAGTATCGCCCTATTGGAAATCCTTTTTATTTTGATGGCAAGGATATACATCCTTATGTTGCAGATACCTCCAAGTGCTATTCTGCTGAATTGTATCGGAAATACCCTCTTTCGGAACGTATCAGGAATTATATGGGAGGGATAAAAGACGGGCATTTTGAGGCGGCTTGTGATAAGGATTTTAAAAATGCGGAGTTGTTGTGTACTGTGAAAGATACGCCCGGTATCAATTATAATCACGTTATTCTTGAGAAACCGGTAAGGGGTCGCTATGCCCGTTTTTGTTCTTCGGCAGAGGGATATGCGGAAGTTGCCGAAATGCATTTTTATAAAGGAGAGGAAGAAATTGTCCCTATAGACAGTTGGGGAGATGCTCCGGCTACAGTGGGTACTTTTGCCCATCAGGTCTATGATAATGAGCCGTTGTCGTATTTCATTTCATCAAAACCCGGTGCAAGTGTAACGGTGGATTTTGGAAAGGTTGTTACTATAGACAATTTTATGTATATGCCCCGTAACGATGATAACTTTGTCAGGATAGGGGATTGTTATGAACTCTTCTATTGGGGAGAGGGCTGTTGGAACTCATTGGGGAAGAAAATGGCAGAAAAACCTTTTCTGCCATATGACGGGATACCATCGGGAGCTTTGCTCTATTTGCATGACAGTACCCGTGGAGAAGAAGAACTGATATTTCATATGGAAGATGGTAAGCAGGTATTTGTATCGGATTGTAAGGATTGATTGGATTGTCTTTCAGATTGGAATAGAAAAAAATGGAATAGTGATATGAAACATTGGTGTGTATGGGTATGGTTTACAGCAGGTCTGTTTATGGCTTGTTCTTCGGAAAATCAGTGGTTGGACACAGCTTTGAATCTTGCCGGTGATAACCGTGCGGAGTTGCAAAAGGTACTGGACCGTTACAAGGAAGAGGACGGTGACAAATATCGTGCTGCTTGTTTTCTGATAGAGAATATGCCTTTTCATGGTGCTTACGAGGGAAAGGCCTTGGAGAATTACAGGAAGTATTTCAGTGAATACGTTTCATTTCCTTATTCCAGGCATGTGCAAGAGTTGATTGATTCCTTGAAAAGAGCAGATGGAGAATTTTCTATAAATCAATTGACTTATAAGAGGGACATTATGACGGTGGATTCCGCTTTTTTGGTCAATCATATAGAATGGGCATTCAAAGTCTGGCGGGAGCAACCTTGGGGAAAGCATGTTGATTTTGATACTTTCTGCGAATATATATTGCCTTATAGAATAGGGGATGAGCCGCTTTCTCTCTGGCGCAAAGAAATTTATGAGTGCTATAGCCCGATTTTGGATGAATTCAGGAAGACAGATGAGGCTGATAATCCTAAGGTTGCCGCCCAGTTGTTGATGGATACGTTGCGGAAAGCGAACTACCGGAATACGGCTCTTTTTCCGGTGGGGCCTCATTTGGGACCGGATGTACTGAAATGGCATACGGGCAGTTGCCGAGAGTTTACGGATGCCATGATATATGTGTTGCGGGCATTGGGCATTCCGTGCGGAGTAGATAGGGTGATGGTATTAGGAGACAACAATGCCTCTCATTTCTGGAATTTTGTTTTGGATAAGGAAGGAAAGACATACATTGCAAATCTTCCTTATGAAGAAGTATGGAGCAAAGCGGAAGAATATAGCATTTCGAGGGGAAAAATGTACCGGGCAACCTATAGTATTGATAAGGAGGCGGTACGGAAACTGGGGAAATATTCCGATGTTTACCCGGCATTCCGATGTCCGTTCTTCCGCGATGTCACTGCACTTTATACCGGTAGCAGGAATTGGACTGTAGCTCTTCCGGATTCTTTGCTTTCCGGACAGTTTCGTGAGGGGGATATGGTGTATTTGTGCCTTGCCAACAGACTACAATGGCAACCTATAGGATATACTTTCTTTAAGAAGCGGGAGGCTCGTTTTGAGGATGTGGGAGGCGGGGCGGTCTTTACGCTGGCTGCCTGGAACGGAAAGGAATACGCTGCAGTATCTTCTCCTTTTCTTCTGGAGCGTGAAACCGGAAAGATACGGTTCATTGTTCCGGAAGCTGAAAAGCAGGAATTGGTCTTGTATAGGAAGTGCCATCTTACTTTGAGTGTTCTTTTCAATGACCGGATGATTGGGGGAGTAGTGGAAGGAAGCGACCGGGCAGACTTTGGGTGGAAGGATACTCTACTTTTGATAAAGGAGGCTCCGTATCGGCTATATACTGTGGCCCGGTTGAAGTCTGATAAACCGTATCGGTATATGCGCTATAAGGGTGCTGACGGATGTTTCTGTAATATCTCGGAACTGGCTTTTTATGAGAATACGGAAGATACCATACCTCTATATGGGGAAATCATAGGTACTCCGGGAAGTTTTGAAGACAATACACATGAATATTTGAACGCATTTGACGGTAATCCGGATACTTCATTTGATTGTATACATCCGGATGGAGGATGGACCGGGATGGACTTTGGAAGTCCCCATCGTGTGGAGAAGGTGGTGTATACTCCTCGTAATGAGGTGAATTTTATTTATAAAGGTAATTTGTATGAATTGTTTTATTGGGGTGGAGGAAAATGGAATTCTGTCGGGCGGCAAATGGCTGTGTCAGATTCTATTGTCTATTCAGGGTTTCAAGGTGCTTTATTTTATCTGAAGAATCACACAGCCGGTAAAGATGAACGGATTTTTGAATATAAAGACGGGAAACAAATCTTTTGGTGAATTATAGAATACTATTGAATATTTGATAGATAGAATGAATAATGTACGTAATCTATTGACTGGAAGTTTGGTCTACATTGCTTGTATAGTTTTATTGTCTTTGGCATGTAACGTTTCTTCCGGACTTCCTGTAGCTGATGTTATAGGGCAATGGCTCTATTTCGATAAAAGTGCATTGGTAGTTGCAGGATGTCTGTTGATGGCTGGATTGATGATGGAAAAAAGGTATTTTCTTTTTATACCGGTTTCGTGGGTATTGGTAATGCTGGGGGGCATTGAGGCTGTTTGGGGATTGAGGCAGCTTTATGGTTATGCTGTGTCCAACCATTCCTTGTATGTATTGACAGGTTCTTTCTTCAATCCGGGGCCTTATTCCGGCTATTTGGCCATGATACTTCCGGTCTGTCTGTATCAATGGCTGACCAAGAGGGGGGAGATTCTCTGCTCTGACCGGAATGATGGAAGAAGATGGAAAAAGGTGATGGATAAGGCTGGAACTATGGTTGCCGGTGGTGTGATGCTGCTTATCCTTTGTGTGCTTCCGGCAGGAATGAGCCGTTCGGCATGGTTGGCGGCAGGAGTTTCCTGTCTGTGTGTATATGCTTGGCATATGGATTGGACGGATAAGTTCAGATTATTATGGCAGCAGCAAAGGCAGCGTGTGGTGATGGTAGTGGTCGGTGGATTCTGTGTCTTGCTATTGGCAGGCTATTTACTGTTTGTCTTGAAACCCGATTCTGCACGTGGCCGTCTTTTCATGTGGAAGATAACTTGTCGTGCCATTGCAGAAAAGCCGTTGACCGGATATGGGATTCATAATTTCGCAGCAGCCTACGGAAATGCGCAGGAAACTTATTTTGCAGCAGGTGATTATGAACCGTGGGAGGAACGTGTGGCGGGAAGTCCGGAATATGCATTCAATGAATATCTGCAGGCTGCGGTCGAACTGGGCATTCCTTTGGCGGTATGTCTATTGGTTGTGGTCGTGCTGTGTTTGTATAGGGGAGTCCGTAAAGGACGTTATGGTATCTGTGGGGCTATTCTTTCTTTGATGATATTCTCTTTTTCCTCCTATCCGCTACAACTTCCGGTATTTATCGTTACATTTGGAGGATTGCTTGTGGCGTGCTTGTCCGGTGCCGACCGTTGGCAATGGTTGGGGCTGGCTGTATCAGTAGGCATCATTGGCGGTTTTCGCCTGAAGAATGACTTGCAAGTGGAGCAGGCCTGTCGGGAGTGGATGAATGCGCGGGTGCTGTATAATGCAGGTGCGTATCAATCGGCAGAGAAAGAGTACGGGCGCCTTTATCCTCTGTTGAGAGACCGGGCATCTTTCTTGTTCGAATATGGTCATGGATTGCACAAGCAGCAGCAGTTCAGTAAATCCAACCGTATTTTGAAAGAAGCTTTACTGCGTAGTTGTGACCCCATGATACTGAATGTGATAGGCAAGAACTATCAGCAGATGGGTGATTGCTTGTCAGCGGAAGACTGGTTTATCCGTTCCACCCATCGTTTGCCGGGACGTATTTATCCCTATTATCTGCTTGCGAAGCTTTATGCGGAACCAAGCTTCAGGCAACCGGACAAGTTTGAAAAAATGAAGTGGATGGTATTGACGAAAGAGCCGAAAGTGCATTCTACGGCAATACGACAGATGAGGGAGGAAATAAAAAAGATTCAGCTTATTTTTGTCCATATTAAAAAAGATGAATAAAAAACGTAAGGCGTTAATAATGAGTGAACTAATTACTAAAGTGCTATGAAAAAAGTGTCCACATGCAAATATCGGTTCGTTTTTTTGAAACGATTAATTTTGTCAATTTATAATTGAGTATGAATATGAAGACACAGAACTATCGATACCTGCTATGCATGGCCGTTGCCCTGCTTGCCGCCTGCTCCGATGCCGGAAAGGGAAAAGAGTCCGAGGAAGGGGTGGCAACCGTCCTGCCAAGTGAAAGCAATGAAGTGACCGTGAAAGTCCTGAAGCGGGCGACCTTTGAGCATGAACTGGTGAGCAACGGAAAAGTAACCGCCGGTGCCATGGCGGATTTGCGTTTTGAGACTACCGGTGTAGTGGCACACATCTACGTGAAGAACGGTGACCCGGTGCGCAAAGGGCAGAAACTTGCCGAACTGGATAAGTTCCGCCTGAAGAACAAGACCGCGCAGGCCAAGGATGCCTTGGAAAAAGCGGAACTTGAGTTGCAGGATGTATTGATAGGGCAAGGCTATCCGGTGGGTGATACTTCCAAAATTCCTGCCGACATCATGAAGCTGGCACGAGTAAAGAGCGGTTACGACCAAAGCCTTTCCCAGTACGAACTCGCCGCCTATGAAGAAGAGCATGCTACGCTGGTTGCCCCCTTCGACGGCGTGGTGGCGAACCTCTTTTCCAAGCCCTTCAACGAGGCAAGCACTTCGGAATCTTTCTGCTCCATCATTGGCACTCAGAGCATGGAAGTGGACTTTACGGTACTGGAAAGTGAACTCCCCCTGATAAAGAGTGGCGACAAGGTGATTGTCACCCCTTACTCGGATGCCGCTTCCAAACAAGAGGGCCGCATCACCCAAATCAATCCTCTGGTAGATGATAAGGGAATGGTGAAAGTAAAGGCATCCGTCAATGGCAGGGGACGTCTGTTTAGCGGCATGAATGTGAGGGTAAATGTACACCGTTCTCTGGACAGTCAGCTCGTGATACCCAAAAGTGCCGTCGTACTGCGTTCGGGTAAGCAAGTCGTCTTTACCCTGAAAGACGGAAAGGCGCAGTGGAACTATGTGCAGACCGGACTGGAGAATGCGGAAAGCTACAGCATGGCCGACGATGCCCTGAAAGAAGGCGATACGGTCATCGTGACGGGAAATGTGAATTTGGCACATGAGGCGCCGGTGAAGGTGGTGGAAAATTGAAAGATGAAAATTGAAAGTTGAAAATTCATAATTCACAATTTAAATTCATAATTGAAAATTGATAAAGTTTTTGATACAGCGGCCTATTGCCGTACTGATGGCATTTACAGCATGCTTCATTGTCGGGCTGGTGACTTACTTCACCTTGCCGGTATCCTTGCTGCCCGATATTGCCATCCCGGAAATTACAGTGCAGGTGTCGGCGCAGAATACCTCGGCGCGTGAATTAGAGAATACGGTGGTGAAACCTCTGCGGCAGCAGCTCATCCAGGTGGCGAAACTGAAGGACATGGACAGCGAGACGCGCGATGGTGCAGGCATCATCCGCCTGGGCTTCGACTTCGGTACGAATACCGACCTTGCCTTCATAGAAGTGAACGAGAAGATTGACGCCGCCATGAACTATCTGCCCAAGGATGCCGAACGCCCGAAGGTGATAAAGGCAAGTGCGACGGACATTCCTGTCTTCTACCTCAATCTGACCCTAAAAAGCGACAGTGCATACGGCAAGGTGGACGAACGCGCGTTTCTTGATTTGTGCGAGTTTGCCGAAAATGTCATAAAGCGTCGCATCGAGCAGTTGGCGGAAGTGGCAATGGTGGATGTCACGGGTTTGGTCGAACGCCAGTTACAGATTGTGCCCGACCCGGATAAGCTTGCTGTGTTGGGGTTCTCCATTGAAGACATAGAAAACGTGCTGGCGCAAAACAACGTGGAGCCGGGCAGCATGACCGTGCGCGACGGCTACTACGAATACAACATTAAGTTCTCCACCCTGCTGCGGACAGAGGAGGACGTGAAGGGCATCCTGCTGCGAAAGGAAGGACGTATCATCCGCTTGGGAGACTTCTGCCGGGTAGAGATTGTTCCTGCCAAGGAGAAAGGTGTCTCCATGAGCAATGGCAAGCGTGCCGTTACCCTTGCCGTCATCAAGCAGGCGGACGAGAATATGGAAGACATGAAGCTTGCCATCAACAGCACGATGGACTACTTCAAGAAAGTATATCCCGACATTGATTTTAGCATCAGCCGTAACCAGACGGAGTTGCTGGACTATACCATCTCCAATCTTCAGCAAAATTTGTCGTTGGGTTTCCTGTTCATCTGCATTGTGGCGGTACTCTTCTTGGGGGATGTCAAGTCGCCGTTCATCATCGGGTTGAGTATGGTGGTATCTATTGTCATCTGCTTCCTGTTCTTCTACTTGTTCAAGATGTCACTCAATATCATTTCTTTGTCGGGATTAATCCTGGCGTTGGGTATGATGATTGACAGCAGCATCATTGTGACGGAGAACATTTCGCAGTATCGCGAACGGGGCTATTCGTTGCGGCGGGCTTGCGTGACGGGAACGAGTGAGGTGATTACGCCCATGCTGAGTTCGTCGCTGACCACTATTGCCGTATTTGTGCCGCTGATATTCATGAGCGGCATTGCAGGGGCGTTGTTCTACGACCAGGCATTCTCTGTTACGGTGGGGTTGCTGGTTTCCTACTTCACGGGTATCATGCTGCTGCCGGTCCTCTATATGCTGGTCTACCGGACGGGGTTGCGCGGCAGGTCGTGGTTCTCCCGCATCCGTATCAACAATCCGTTGAAGGAACATACGCTGGACCGTTTTTATGATGCGGGCATCGACTGGGTATTCTCCCACAAGACGGTAAGTAGCGTATTCTGTGTGGTTTCTATACCTCTTTGTGTCTTTCTGTTCTATTCCGTCGGCAAGGAGCGTATGCCGCAGATAGACCAGAATGAACTGATAGTCCACGTGGAATGGAACGAAAATATACATGTGGACGAGAACCGGCATCGTGTGAATGTGCTGTTCGGACAGTTGTTGGACAAGACTGTGGAACAGACGGCTGCCATAGGCCAGCAGGACTATCTGCTGAACCGTGAGCAGGCTCTCTCTTCTTCGGAGGCAGAATTGTATTTCAAGACTTCCTCGCCTGACGGGATTGCTCCCTTGCAGAAGCAGGCGGGCGAGTGGCTGACACGGGAATATCCGTTGGCGACAGTCTCCTTTTCTCCACCCGAAACCGTGTTCGAGAAGCTTTTCGTGACCGGGGAGGCCGATGTGGTGGCAGAACTTTATGCCCGCAATAAGGAGAAGGCGCCGGCGGCGGAAGAATTGCGCGGACTGGAACAACAGTTTGCGGAGCTTACGGGGACAGCGCCCGTAGGTATCGCTTTCGAGAACCAGCTTGACATAAGCATTTTGCAGGAAAAGCTGTTGCTCTATGACGTTTCGTATGACGAGCTTTACCGTACGTTGCGGACAGCGTTCAAGGAGAACAGCGTAGCTATGCTCCATTCCTACCAGCAATACCTGCCTATCAGCATTGTGGGCGAGGAGCGGACAGTGAACGAGGTGCTGCAGCAGACATTGATACAGACCCGTCCGGACAGTAAGGGCGAAGTGGAGCATATTCCGCTTCGGGAGCTGGTAAAGGTGCGTCCGGCTGAGGACTTGAAGACGATTACGGCAGGACGCAACGGTGAATATATACCGTTCCGTTTCTATGAAGTGGACGATGCTCCGGAGTTGATGGAAAAGGTGAAGCGGGAGGCGGATGCCACGGGTGACTGGGATACGGCCTTTTCCGGCAGTTTCTTCTCCAACCGCCAGATGCTGGACGAGCTGGTGGTGATTCTTTTCATCTCTATCCTGCTGATGTATTTCATTCTTGCCGCCCAGTTCGAAAGCTTCGTGCAGCCGCTCATCGTGCTGCTGGAAATTCCGATAGATGTGGCGTTTGCCCTGCTTCTGTTGTGGATATGCGGGCATACCCTGAACCTGATGTCTGCCATCGGACTGATTGTGACGTGCGGTATCATCATCAACGACTCCATCCTGAAGCTGGATGCCATTAATGAATTACGGAGGGCTGGTATGCCGTTGCTCGAGGCCATCCACGAGGCGGGGCGCAGAAGGCTCCGGCCCATCATCATGACATCGCTCACCACCATTTTCGCTATGGTTCCGCTGCTGTTCTCGTTCGACATGGGCTCGGAGCTGCAGAAGCCGCTTTCCATAGCGATGATTGGGGCGATGTTCGTGGGGACACTGGTCAGTCTGTTCATCATCCCGTTGATATATTGGTTTATTTATAGAAAAGAAAGAGCATGAAGAAATTAAGTCTTATACTTTTGTTCAGTCTGGGAGCCCTTTCCGCTTTTGCCCAACAGCGGATAACGCTCGACTTGCAGCAGACCATTGCCCTGGCGAATGACAGTTCGCTGGAAGCCTTCCGCACCAAGAACATGTATCTGGCCGGTTATTGGGAATACCGCACCTATAAGGCAAACCGCCTTCCCAGCCTGACGCTGAACATGACTCCGGCACAGTACAACCGCGATATCACCAAGCGTTACGACTCCGAACAGGACCTTGACATCTATCGCAGCCAGCAATCCTTCTATGCATACGGCAATCTTGCCGTCAGACAGAATTTCGACTTGACGGGCGGTACGTTCTATCTGGATACGGAGCTGGGCTATATGCGGAGCTTCGGTGGAAACAAGTATACCCAGTTCACCAGTGTTCCGGTTCGTTTGGGCTACTCGCAGAGTCTGGTCGGTTACAATCCTTTCCGTTGGGAACGCAGGATTGAGCCGCTGAAGTACGAAAAGGTGAAGAAGGAGTATATTTACAATGCAGAGCGAGTATCCGAGCAGGCCACTACCTATTTCTTTGCGCTTGCCATGGCACAGGCGGAATATGACTTGGCCAAGGACAATGCCGTCTCCACCGATACCCTCTACCGCATCGGCATGCAGCGCTTGAAAATAGCCGCCATCAGCCGTGCCGACCTGCTGACGCTGAAACTCGACGTGGTGAATGCCCGCAATACTTTGCAGAATGCCGCCAGTGCCTTGAAGCGCGCCATGTTTTCGTTGGCATCTTTCCTGAATATGGAGAAGAACACGGATATCAGGGTGTCGCTTCCGGGACGTCCGAGGGCGCTGACCATACCGGTTGATGAGGCTTTGCTGGCCGCTCAAGCCAACAATCCGGAATTTCTGGGGCTTCGTCAGGAAGTGCTGGAAGCCGAGCAGACAGTAGACAAGACGAAGAAGGAATCGCGCTTCAACGCCAGCATCAACGCCAGCGTCGGCTTCAACCAGGTGGCAGAGAAATTCGGTGAAGCATACAGGCATCCCATGCAGCAGGAGATGGTGTCGGTCAGTGTCTCCATTCCACTGGTGGATTGGGGCGTGAGGAAAGGCAAATACAACATGGCGAGGAACAATCTGAACGTGGTGAAGACTTCTGCCCGGCAGAGTGAAATCAGCATTGAGGAGGAGGTTATCATGACCGTCAGCGACTTCAACGTCCAGCAAGCCCTCGTCGCCAGTGCCGAAGAGGCCCTCGACCTTGCCATCCTGGCGTATAACGAAACCCGCCAGCGCTTCATTATCGGCAAGGCAGACATCAACAGCCTGACCCTCTCGCTGAACCGCCAGCAGGAAGCGCAACGCAATTACATCTCCGCCTTGCAGGACTACTGGCTGAATTATTACAAGATACGGAAACTGACGTTGCACGACTTTGCCAGCGGATTTTCGCTGTCGGAAAAATTTGATTATAATAACTGATGAAACGAGTTTCTTCCTTCACCGTCATAGTGGCGTTTGTCTGCCTTGCTTTGGTAGGGGTGGCGTTGATACCGCTGCTCCCCGTCAAGCTGAATCCGTCACGCAGCCTGCCCGGCTTCACGGTGGGTTTCAGCATGCCTGGCACTTCGTCGCGGGTGGTGGAGATGGAAGTGACCAGCAAGCTGGAATCCATGCTGGCGCGTATCCGCGGAGTGAAGCGGCTGAACTCCACCTCGGGCAACGGCTACGGCAACATTACTGTGGAGCTGGACAAGCATGCCGATGTCGAGGCAGTCCGCTTCGAAGCTTCCACCATCATCCGGCAGACGTGGCCCCAATTGCCCGAAGGTGTCAGCTATCCCACCATTCACATGAAAGTGCCCGACGAGAACGCCTCACGCCCTTTCATGTCCTTCACACTGAATGCCCCTTCCACTCCGATATTGATTCAGCAGTATGCCGAGGAGCATATCAAGCCGCGGCTGGCAAATATTCCGGGTATCTATAAGGTGGAACTCAGCGGTGCCACGCCCATGGAGTGGAGACTGGAATATGACAGTGAACAGTTGCGCTTGCTGGGTGTGACCCTATCGGACATCAGCGAGGCAGTACAGCGGCATTACCGGAAGGAATTTCTGGGTACGCACAATGTGGATACAGGTAACGGTAGCCGGGAATGGATACGCCTGGCACTGGTGCCGGAGAGCAACTCCCTTGGTTTTAATCCTGCTGCCATCACCGTGACGGCTACCGACGGGAAACTGCTCCGCTTGGACGAACTGGTGTCGGCTGTCCGTATGGAGGAGGAGCCGCAAAGCTATTACCGCATCAATGGGCTGAATTCCGTCTATCTATCCATTACTGCGGAAGAAACTGCCAACCAGTTGCAACTGAACCGTGCCGTGATGGACGAGATGGAAGCTGTTCGGCAGGTACTTCCTGTCGGATATGAAGTGCATACCAGCTATGATGCGACCGAGTACATACGGGAAGAACTGGACAAGATTTACTTCCGTACCGGTTTGACGGTACTCATCCTGCTTGTATTTGTATGGCTCATTACTCGTAAGTTGAAATATCTTTTTCTGATAGTTACCAGCCTGGCTGTAAATATAGCGGTGGCACTTATCTTCTACTACCTCTTCGGACTTGAGATGCAGCTTTATTCGCTGGCGGGTATCACTGTCTCGCTGAATCTGGTGATAGACAGCACCATTGTCATGACCGACCACATTCTGCATCGGCGTAATCTCAAGGCCTTCCTGTCGGTGTTGGCGGCAACCCTCACTACGATGGGTGCGCTTGTTATCATTTTCTTCCTTGACGAGAAGATACGGCTCAACCTGCAGGACTTTGCAGCGGTAGTGATCATCAATCTGGCTGTTTCCTTGATGGTGGCGTTGTTCTTTGTTCCGTCGATGATTGAGAAGATAGGACTGGTGAGGCGGATTACGGGGAAGAAGAGGCGTCTTGTCTTGCCGGGGCTGACGCAAACATTCAAAACAAGGTTGGGACGGATTTTCAGACGTTTCCCCGTTTATTTCTCCTGCTGCTATTCTGCTCTCATCCGTTTTCTGTGCCGTTGGCGCTGGGCTGTATGCCTGCTGTTACTGTTGGGTTTCGGTCTGCCCGTTTTTCTGTTGCCCGACAAACTGGAAGGAGGGGGAAAATGGGAAGCTGCTTACAATAAGGTATTCGGTTCGAATACCTATAAGGAGTCGGTGAAAACCATTGTGGACAAGGCGCTGGGCGGCAGCTTGCGGCTTTTCATACAGAAGGTGTACGAAGGCAGTTACTTCACCCGTAATGAGGAGGTGGTGCTCTATGCCAACGCCAACCTTCCCAATGGCAGCACCCTCGAGCAGATGAACACTTTGATGAAACGTATGGAGACCTACCTCAGCCGGTTCAAGGAAATCAGGCAGTTTCATACTTCCATCTACAGCCCCCGGCGTGCCAGTATGCAGATTTATTTCAAGAAGGAAGCCCGGAACAGCGGTTTTCCCTATACACTGAAAGCCAATATGATAAGCAAGGCACTGGAACTGGGAGGCGGCAGCTGGGGCATCTACGGATTGCAGGACCAGGGGTTCAGTAATGACGTCCGCGAGAGTGCCGGCTCCTACCGCATCAGGATGTACGGCTACAACTACGACGAACTCTATGAGTGGGCGGAGAAGCTGAAGGCCAAGCTGCTGACGCACCGGCGTATCAAGGAAGTGCTCATCAATTCGGAGTTCTCCTGGTGGAAGGATGACTATCAGGAATTCTACTTCAACCTGAACAAGGAGCGCATGGCGCAAGAGGGCATCGACGCGCAAGTGCTTTTCTCTGCGGTGCGCCCCATCTTTGGCAAGAATCTGGAGATTGGTTCGGTAGCGGCCGAGCAGGGGATGGAGAAAATCAAGCTCTCTTCCCGCCAGTCTGCCGAATATGACATCTGGGCGATGCAGTTCTTCCCCTATGGAGTAGGAAACGGCAAGCATTACAAGCTTTCCGAACTGACTACTGTGGAAAAGGGACAGATGCCGCAGGAGATTGCCAAAGAAAACCAGCAGTACCGCCTCTGCCTGCAATACGAATATATCGGCTCCAATGAGATGGGCAACAAGATACAGAAACGTGACCTGGAGGAGTTCAACAAACTGTTGCCGATGGGTTATACAGCCGAGTCGGACAGCAACAGTTGGTCATGGGGCGAGAAGGACAACCGCCAATACCTGCTTCTGCTGGTGGTGATAGCCATCATCTTCTTTACGACCAGCGTTCTGTTCAACTCCCTGAAGCAGCCGCTTGCCATCATCTTTGTGATTCCGGTTTCTTATATCGGGGTATTTCTTACTTTCTATTGGTTCCGGCTGAACTTCGACCAGGGCGGTTTTGCCTCGTTCGTCCTGCTGTGCGGCATCACGGTGAATGCCAGCATCTATGTCCTGAACGAGTACAACAGCATCCGACGTCGTTTCCCCCGTCTTTCCGCTCTTCGTGCCTACGTCAAGGCGTGGAATGCGAAGGTCGTTCCTATTTTCCTCACGGTAGTTTCTACCATTCTGGGATTTATCCCTTTCATGATAGGTGAGGACAAGGAGGCTTTCTGGTTTCCATTGGCGGCGGGTACCATTGGCGGACTGGTGATGTCCGTCATCGGTATCTTCTTTTTCCTGCCGGTTTTTGTGCTGAAACAGCGTGATTTTCTTAGGAAATGATTACTTTTGCTCGATTTTGTTACCTGAATGGATACTTGAATTTTAAATATGGAAAGTGCGGAGTACTCTTTGGATGAGTTATTATGTCAGTCTCTTCTGTTGTTTCGTCAGTATCGGTTTTATGATGCTCCAGAATGTGGAGAAAAGGCATTCCGGATATTGGAGGAAGCCCATGTATGGATGGGGCGTACGCAAGAGTGTGTGGATATGGCGAAATGGGGGTGCGTGATAGAGTGTCTTGCGCAGAAATACTACATAGAAGATGATACGGATGCGATTCTGGAAGAAATTGATGCTGCCTTGGTTGCGCATTGGAAGAGGATAGAGAAAATCCATGCAGAAGTCACCACCGTTTATTTATGGCTGGGGTACTATTTCCTGCTACGTTTCAGAAACCGGGAATCCCGTTCCCATTCCCGTTGTAAACAGATAATGTCCAGCTTGTTGTGTGCTTTGGTCGAAATCTTCCGTAAGGTGGAGAAGGGGGGAGCCCCGACAGAAGTCTTGTCACATCTTTCGGTAGATGTTTGGGGAGAGACCGTCTGCTGGATGGAGCAGGTACATGATTCCCGTCTTTGCGAGAAGCAGTCGTCAGCTTTGCTGGCACAACTCTATAACCTGAAAAGTGTGGAGTTGGAAAAAGGTCTGGGAAAGCAGGATGCTTTGCTCCAGCAGATTCTGGAGTTTTATTGCTTTTAAGGGAAAATTATCTCTGCTTAGTTTTATCATTTCTGCTTCCACACTTCCACCTACTTCCTGCATCCCTTTATTCATCGGCATTACAAGTGCTGTGGAAGCAACTCAAAAAGGTGGAAGCAACTTTTGCTTCCACAGCGGAAATACGCCGAAAAGTAAGTTAATATCTTGTTTGTTAGTGTATTAATAGAATGTACAGCATTTTGCAAATATCTTGTTTACACGATATGCGTTTCGTGTAAACACGGTATTAACTTCGTAAAAGACCGTTTACCGATAGACTGCAGCTGGGCTCATAATAGGAATAAGATAGGTGCACAGTATGGGGAAACTATGAGTATAATAGGTGTTCAACGGTTATGAAGCACCTTGTTGACGGTCGTTAGTCGAGTGGTTGACGGCCGTTGGCAGAGCGCATCACGGCCGATAGGCGCTGATAACTCCGTACAGAAAATGGAAAGGAAGCCTATGTAAGGGGAAACAAGCTCTGAGCTATTTGTTTTGTTTGTCACATTTATCTTGTTTTTGTACATTGTTGAAGCGGTTTTTTGTATCTTTGAAGGGAGAGGCCGTAAAAAAGCTTATTCTCATCCAAAGTTTAATTATATATACATGGATTATGAAGCGATGTATAGTACTGTTCATAACATTCTGCTGTACAGTTATTTTTAATGCACAGGCAAATGGCATTGTGACTGATGGAGAAAAAGGATTGCCGTTGGCTGGTGTGAATATTTATCTCCAAAAGGATTCTGTGGGCATAGGAGTTATACGTAATGATAATCTGGTAAAGAACATGTTCATATGAAAAAACTGCTATATCTTGGGCTTTTGTCCGTTTGCGTACTGTTAGGTTCTTGCGTAGAGAAGAACGTATCCAATGTTTTTGATAAGGTAGAGAGGTATATGGATGTATATCCTGACAGTGCATTGCTGCTGTTGGAACAAATTCCTCATCCGGAGGAGCTTCGTGGGAAGCAGCGGGCAGACTATGCATTGCTGCTGACACAAGCACGTGATAAAAACTATCTGGATAGTTTGCAGTCGGATTCGTTGATAAAAATTGCGGTAGATTATTATAAGGATGATGGTGTAAAAGCAGGAAAGGCATTGTTTTATTATGGTAAAGTGGCAGCTTTGCAAGATAATGATACATTGTGCTGTATGAGCCGGAGATGCCGGCCAATACCGGAAATATTGGAAGAACCTGCGTGGCCACGGGAACCAGGCTGCACCTGATAGAGCCCCTTGGATTTAAGCTGAATGAGAAGGCGTTAAAGCGGGCGGGGCTGGATTACTGGGACAAGCTGGACGTGACAGTGTACAGCGATTTTCAGGATTTTCTGGACAGGAATCCAGGCGCGAAAATCTATATGGCGACTACCAAGGCGCCGAACGTGTACACAGAGGCTTCCTATGAGCCGGACTGCTACATCATGTTCGGACCAGAGAGCCGCGGGATTCCGGAGGATATCCTGGTAAACCATCAGGAAACCTGCGTCAGGATTCCCATGTGGGGCGATATCCGCTCTCTGAATCTGTCCAATTCTGTCTCCATTATCCTCTATGAGGCATTGAGACAGAACGGATTTGAGAAAATGACGATGCAGGGACATTTGAGAAACTACGACTGGCAGTAAAAATAGA
>OHGP01000063.1_pt1 | contig 22758 bp, 13 predicted proteins | sample 1567901 | NCBI WGS metagenome assembly OHGP01 (sample SAMEA3879511, study PRJEB24766) | human gut metagenome | biome: human-associated habitat; feature: feces | place: USA | collected 1985/1987 | reverse complement strand
CCAGATAATCGTTTACAGCAAGGTCCGTCATATTCTTTTCCGAAGTTCTTTCATGCAGTTTTGCAGCTCTCAGCTCTTTAAAGATGAACGAATGCTGAGGTCTTTCCGGAATATGAACCCGGATGACAGCCACATCATCCAAACATGCATCATAGCGGTTGGCAATAATGGCCTGCGAGATACGTTTAAATTCCTCCAAGTCATTCACGATAAGCGAGCCGAAGAAAGTACTGCCATCTTCCAATGTAGGTTCATAAATCACCAGTTTGGCACCTTTAGCCTTGATACGTTTCATCACCCCTTGAATGGAACTTTGGCGGAAATTATCCGAGTTTGACTTCATGGTCAACCGGAATACACCAATAGTTACCTCCTTTTCTTTCTCCGCATCATATACACTGTTACTTCCGTATGCACCGGCAATGTGCAGCACCCTATCGGCTATAAAGTCCTTACGCGTACGGTTACTCTCCACAATCGCCGACATCATATTCTGAGGCACATCGTCATAGTTGGCAAGCAACTGTTTGGTATCCTTGGGAAGACAATACCCACCATAACCGAAAGAGGGATTATTATAATGTGTACCGATACGGGGATCCAGACCTACACCATTGATTATGGCTTGCGCATCCAGCCCCTTCATCTCGGCATATGTATCCAGTTCATTGAAATACGACACACGCAGTGCCAGATAAGTGTTTGCAAAGAGCTTCACCGCCTCTGCCTCTTTCATGCCCATGAAGAGCGTGTCAATGTTCTCTTTCAATGCACCCTCATGCAGCAGCCGGGCAAATATACGTGCAAGTTCTTCCGCCTCAGGATTTCCGATGGCACGAACTGCCGCATTCTCTTCCGCTGACACCCGGCCTTCCAAATCAATCATCTTCGGATAGCCAACGATAATACGCGAAGGATACAAGTTATCATAAAGAGCTTTACTCTCTCTTAGAAACTCCGGAGAGAAAAGCAGGTTAAATTTCTTTCCTTTCAATTCCGATTTATACTGGAACATTGGGGCATACTTCACATAAAGCGAACGGCAATACCCCACAGGAATGGTTGATTTAATCACCATCACGGCATCCGGATTAACCTCAAGAACAAGGTCTATCACATCTTCTATATGATGCGTATCGAAAAAGTTTTTCTGAGGATCATAATTGGTAGGTGCTGCTATTACTACAAAGTCAGCCTCCTTGTAGGCAGACCTGCCATCCAGCGTAGCTGTCAGATTGAGTTCCTTTTCCGAAAGATACTTCTCGATATATTCATCTTGAATAGGCGACTTCTTATTATTAATCAGTTCCACCTTTTCAGGTACCACATCCACAGCAGTCACTTTATGATGTTGTGCCAGCAGTGTCGCAATAGACAGTCCTACATATCCGGTACCGGCTACAGCAATCCGCAGTTTCTCAAAATCTTTCATGTCAGTTCAATTGGGTTATATAAATCAATGATGGATTATTTCATATAAAAGTCCTTATACCATTCAGCAAAATTTCTGAGGCCTTCCCGAAGCGAAGTATTCGGTTTGAAACCGAAATCCCGTCCCAAAGCAGTAGTATCCGCATAAGTCACAGGCACATCACCCGGTTGCATCGGTACTAATTCCTTATGTGCCTCGAAGTCATAGTCGGCAGGCAATACACCTGCCCTTATCAGTTCCTCCTGCAATATTTGGACAAAATCCAGTAAGTTCTCAGGATGATTATTGCCTATATTATAAACTTTATAAGGCGGTATAGGCAGACCATCTTCACCCATCCTACGTTCAGGAGCTTTTGCCATCACACGCATCACGCCTTCTACGATGTCATCCACATACGTAAAGTCGCGCTTACAGTTCCCATAATTAAATATCTTGATTTTCTCACCTTTCAGCAACTTATCGGTAAAACCAAAGTAAGCCATATCCGGACGACCTGCAGGACCATATACCGTAAAGAAACGGAGACCTGTGGACGGAATGTCATAAAGTTTAGAGTAAGCATGTGCCATCAGTTCATTACTTTTTTTTGTAGCAGCATAGAGGCTCACGGGATTATCCACCTTGTCATCGGTAGAATAAGGCACCTTTTTGTTCGAGCCATACACGCTCGACGAAGAAGCATAGACCAAGTGTTTCACCCCCTCCCTGCCCTCATCATACGAATGGCGGCAGGCTTCCAATATATTATAAAAGCCAATCAGATTGCTTTCGATATAGGCACCCGGATTCGTGATGCTATAACGCACCCCCGCCTGTGCTGCCAAATTCACAACAATTTGCGGCTGATACTCATCAAACAGCTTGTCGACAAGTGCTTTGTCGGCTATGTTTCCTTTGACAAAGACAAATCTGTTTCCAAACTTCGTCAATTGCTCCAACCGCCATTGCTTGATGTTCACATCATAATAGGTATTCAAATTGTCCAAACCCACTACAAGGGTATCGAGCTGTTCCTCCAGCAGGCGCATACAGAGATTGCTGCCGATAAAACCGGCAGCTCCAGTTACTAATACGTTCATGGTTATGATTGATGGATTAATGCGCTTTGCGCAACTACACTTAGAGAATGGCTTCCTTTATCTTTTCAACGATGTATTTCACATCTTCATCTGTCACCCACGGACCTGCTGGCAAACAAAAACCTACCTTAAAGATTTCCTCCTCCACTCCGTTGGTGTAAACCACTGCATCTGCATATACAGGCTGCTTGTGCATGGGCTTCCACACCGGACGGGTTTCAATCCGGTTTGCCGCCATAAACACACGCAATGCCTCCACGTTGTCATTGGGCTGACAGTCTGTCGTGGCACTCTCCACAGCTTTTATCACACCGGCAGCACCGCCTACGGCTGTTTTTATCACCTCTTTATAGGCATTCTCCTGACCTTGTACCCTCACATTGGCATCCAGCGTAGCCGTACAGAGCCAGTAATTAGAGTCATAACACGAATCGGCAGGTTGCCGATGGATATGCACGCCCCTCACCTCTTTCAACAGTTCCTCATAAAGAGCCTGCACATGCTTGTGATGGTCGATATGTTCCTGTACCACCGTCATCTGTCCGCGACCGATACCTGCACAAATATTACTCATACGATAGTTGTAGCCAATGGCCGTATGCTGATAGTAAGGATAAGCATCACGCGCCTGCGTGGCATACCACATGACGGTATTCTTGTCCTCCACGCTCTGACAAACCAAGGCGCCACCACCCGAAGTCGTAATCATCTTGTTCCCGTTGAAACTCAACACACCGAACTTACCGAAAGTGCCCAATATCCGTCCGTCAAACTTAGAGCCAAAGCCCTCGGCAGCATCCTCCACTACCGGAATGTCGTAACGGTCGGCAATTTCCATAATCCGTTTGCAATCGTAAGGCATACCGTAGAGAGCCACTGGAACAATCGCCTTTGGCTTCTTTCCTATCTTGGCGATACGGTCTTTTATCGCCTCCTCCAGCAGCACAGGGTCCATATTCCAAGTTTCCGGTTCAGAACCCACAAACACAGGCTTGGCACCCAGATAAGTGATAGGATGCGAAGAGGCACAGAAAGTAAAGCTCTGCACCAGCACTTCATCTCCCGGACCGACACCGCAAGCTATCAATGCCAAATGTACTGCTGCCGTACCCGCACTCAGTGCCACCACTTCATGTGTGCCGCCCGTAAACTGTTTCAAATCCTCCTCAAAAGCATTTACATTAGGTCCCAAAGGTACTACCCAATTGGTATCAAATGCCTCCTTCACATATTTCTGTTCCAATCCGGCTTTGCTCATGTGGGCGAGGCAGAGATAAATTTGCTTGTCCATAAGATATATATATGATTTACAAAACTATATTCTTGATTACTTTACATCGGTTTCCTACCGCTAAAACCCCATCCGGAATATCCTTTGTGACAACTGAACCAGCACCTACAATACTCCATTTCCCAATCTTTACTCCAGGAATGACTACACTACCGGCACCAATCCATGCCCCCTCACCCACTTGTACATTACCGCAAAGTGTACAATGAGGAGAAATATGTACATAATTCCCAAGCCTACATTCATGATCTACCGAAGCACCTGTATTAATGATACAATGACTCCCAATACGACAATCTGACTGAACGATAGCCCCCTGCATTACAACAGTACCTTCTTTTATTATAGCCTTTTCCGAAATAATTGCCGAAGGATGAAAAACCCGGCCATATTCCACTTGTAGCTTTTCTGCTATCTTTCTACGAACACCATTATTCCCGATACTGATTATCAACGGACCACAGACTTCCGACGAACGTAATACGGGATAGTCAAAAAGAGTATGGATTTTTTCATTATCATCAAACAATGCTTCAATCGGTTCATTATTCGCACGCAATATATCAATGATCACTTTGGCATGACCACTGGCACCATATAAATACATTTTCCAATATTAATTATTTCCAGTAAAAGCCTCCATCGTAACCGAAGTTTCCGAACTAATACCTTCGCGTACAAAGACCTTCTTTATTGTCATAAAAATGATTTTCAAATCAAGTAAAAAAGAGCAATGATCCACGTACCACACATCTAGTTCAAACTTCCGTGTCCAACTGATGGCATTGCGACCGTTCACTTGTGCCCAGCCCGTAATCCCCGGACGGACTTCATGACGACGCGCCTGTTCCTTGCTGTATAACGGCAGATATTGAGGAAGTAAAGGACGAGGGCCTATCAGGGCCATATCCCCTTTCAATACATTTATCAGTTGGGGAAATTCATCTATCGAAGTGGAACGTACAAAGCGTCCTACTTTAGTCAAACGCTGAGCATCCGGAAGCAGATTTCCATCCGCATCCCGCTCATCCGTCATAGTCTTAAACTTGATTACTTTGAATATCTTTCCGTTCTTTCCCGGACGTTCCTGAGTAAAAAAGGCTCCGGTACCCTTATTGGCAAAATGTAACCAAAGGGCAACAAGAAGCAGTATCGGCCAAATTAAAGCCAACACGTAAAATACGAGAATGAAGTCAATCACCCTCTTGAAAAAATGAAAATACATGATTAAAAAATAAGATTGAGGACTAACTAAGAAATTGTATCCCTTAAAAACTTACTCTCCAATAACAAAATGATAATAATCTTCAAAATCCTCATGCACGAAAGAAGAGTACCCCAAAGGAGAAGCCAATGCATCAAAATCCATTACAGTAATTATTTGATAGCAACCTATTTGATTACACGTATCCTTATACCACTTGTGAGAGATGTTATAAGGAACTTTGTGCTTCAAACAAAAGGACTGGAGGGACTCCCCATGCAGCAAAGTCTCAGTCTTGTGCTGAAAATAAAACCTTTCTAAATCTGCGCTGCTATACATGTCTCGAGAATTGTAATTCGCAGCGAAGGTAATCCCTGCGCGTGAGCCACGTAACAAAGATGTTCATTATCCGGAAACTCACCCGCCACGTCAATGGTAAAAGAGGAGCCGAACTAAGCATTGCCGCCCTGGTAAGTATCGCCAACTTATGTACAGCCAACAACACGATTGCCATTATAACAACAGGACCGATTGCCAAAGATATTGCCGTGAAATTCCATCTCGACCGAAGAAAAACAGCCAGTATCCTCGATACTATCTATACTATTTCAGAGCAGGGACTTACTCCATATCTGGTTTTTGAACTGGGTGAGTGGCACTGGAGTGAGCAGCAGCAATTGGATGTAGAAGGATGTGATAAGAAAATAGCCATAGACTATATTCTGGAGAATGCAGAGTACATCTATTTCCATTTTCATACAAGCTTATATTTAGAAGAAAGTCAGTCATATTGTGGATTTTACCATAAGGAAAAGAAAACTGTTGTTTGCCAAAAGGGTGATAGCTTATTTGATAAAATGAATAATCAGCATATCCAAATCAGGGGAGTCACTTCGGATGGACATTTTTTTGCTTTGTTACAACCGGATGAACTCAGTGATGATAATCAACGGAGAATGGGAGTAGAAGAGGAAGGTAACCCTATTATGGTCATGCTTTATTAAGTACTTATTCCGTCGTCTTCCCCCTTGCATCCAAATACCCTCTTTTAAACATATCCACGAACAGAAAGAATAGTGACAAGAGCAGTGGCCCGAAGATGACACCCATGAATCCGAAAAGGGACAAGCCGATTACAACTCCGAAGACAGTGATAAGCGGATGAATGTCTGCCATTTTCTTCTGGATGATGAAGCGTATCAGGTTGTCGAGCTGTGAAATGACTGCACCGCCATAGATGGCCAGGCCGATAGCTTGAACCCAGTTGCCTATCAATGCCATGTAGACAGCTATCGGAAACCATACCAGCGCTGTTCCTACCATTGGGATGATGCTGGCGAAGCAGGTCAGGAAACCGGCGAACAAGATGTTGGGAGCACCGAAGATCCAGTAGCCTATCATGGCTACTCCTCCTTGTATGACGGCGAGTAAGGGGATGCCGATGGCATTGGAGCGGACAATCATGTTGATTTCGTGGATGACGTTTTGTGTATTGTCATCGTTGAACGGCAGTAGGTCGTTGACGTACTGTTCCATCTTTTTGCCCCCTATCAGCATGAAGTAGAGTACAAAGACCAGTACGAAGATGTTGACGGCAAAACTGCTGATACCTCCCATGATGGCTTGCCCGATGCGGGGAAGAATTGAAATGACGTATGCCACCGTGTCTTTCCCCAAGATATAGTAGCCGGTTTTGGCTTTAATGATGTTGGCCGCTTCTTCGAAAGGAGCTATAATGGCTTGCGGGTCCAGATTGATGTTTTGAAGATTGACCACAGCCAGCCATACCACCAGCCCAAGCGGAACCAGAAAGCAGAGAATTGCCTCTGCCGTAATGAGGGTGGCAGCTATGCTGCGCTTCATTTTCCGCTTGTCGGAAAGGTACATCATCTGCTTTCTCACCAGGATATAGATAGTCAAGGCTCCCAGCAGACCGCCCATGAATGGGGCTATTTGTCTGAAAAGAATGATTCCCAGCCCGATAATGATAGCTATCAATGAATATTTCCAGTATTGTTCTTTTGTGCTCATAAAGTTCCTGTATTTCTTAGTAAAGAAACATAAAAGAAGTTGAAAAGGTTTGGAAATTGTGGCCGGAATTCAATATTTATCCTTCGTCCAGCCAGCCTAACCCCTGGCGTATGATTTCCGGCTCCCCATTGGTGCAATCCACTACGGTAGAGCCTTCCGTACCGCCGATACCGCCGTCTATTACCAAATCGACAATATCACCGAATTTCTCGTCAATCAGTTCCGGGTCTGTGCAGTATTCAATGTCCTCATTGTCATCATGCGGCAATGTAGTTGTCATGATGGGAGCATCCAGCAGGCGGGCTATTTCTTGAATGATGGAATTGTCCGGCATACGGATGCCGACCTCCTTACGGTTACGGAATATCTTGGGCAGGCGGGTGGTGCCGTTCAGAATGAAGGTGAAAGCTCCGGGCAGATTACGCTTCATCAACTTGAAGGTGCTGTTGTCCACTTTGGCGTATTCGCTGACCTTGCTCAAGTCGTAGCAGATGATGGAAAGATTGTTCTTCTTGGGGTCGATATTTTTAAGACGGCAGATACGTTCGATGGCTCGTTCCTTCAGTCCGTGGCAGCCGATGGCATACATGGTGTCGGTAGGGTAGATAAGGATACCTCCGTCATTCAGTAGGTCGACCACCTGCTGCAGGTCGGCGGGATTGTTATTTTTTTCATAAAGTTTCAGAAGCATGGCAGAAATGGATTTGAGTTTTATATTACATGCAAAAATAGATAATAATCGGCTTATAAACAAGCAATTCACCTTTTTAGCATCTCTTTCTCCAGTTTCTTTATCTTCTTCCAGGCCTCTTTGAATTTGGGACAGAGGGTGACGGCTTTCTCATAGTTTTTCATGGCCGCCTCCTTCATGTCATGCTTCAGGCATTCGTCACCCATAAGGATGTATTCGCGGGCATACTTCACGAGGGCTTTCTCTTTCTCCAATGCTGCTTGCTTCAGTGCACGGTTTTCCTCTTTCAGACGGTTGATGATGTTCAGCTTCCGGCGGATGAGGCGCTGCACGTTGGGCTTCTCGATGTCGTAGCGGGAATGGATGGCTTTGAAAAACTCATCCAGGAAAGTGCCGAAGTCCCCTTTGTCGAAGGCTTTGGCGGCGGCAACGTATTGAACGTCTGCCTGTGCTTGCTTCAAGGCACGGTCGATGGCGGTGCGGTTGTTGAAGCGTTCGGAGAAGCTGACAATCTCCGGACGCACGAATACATCGGCACGGCTGATGGGCTTTTTCAGCTGGATGCCTTCCAGCGAGGTGCAGCGGCTGAGGGCTACGTATGCCTGCCCACCGGCAAACACGCCGCCGGTAAAGTCGATGACTACCCGGCTGAAGGTCAGCCCTTGGCTCTTGTGGACGGTGATGGCCCATGCCAGGCGCACGGGATATTGTGTAAAGGTTCCCAGTTCTTCCTCTTCAATCTGTTTCTTTTCTTCGTTGTATTTGTAGCGGATGTTTCGCCACGACTCTCGTTTGACGTCACATTCCTTGCCGTCGTCGGTGATGACGTAGAGGGTCTCTTCGATAGGGTCGAAGCCGCTGATGACGCCGATGGTGCCGTTCACCCAGCGGCGGTCGAAGTCATTCTTGATGAAGATGATTTGTGCGCCCGGTTTCAGTACCAGTTCCTGCGAGGTGGGGAGGCTGCTTTCGGGAAAGTCTCCCATGATTTCGCCGTAGAAGGTGACCGGGTCACCGGGAAGTTCCGCCAGTTTTTTGTCGTTGATGTAGTCCACATTGTCACGGCGGGTGGCGAGGGTGATGTACATGTCGGCTTCCGATTGCTCTATTTGGGTGCCATAGCGGGTGTTGAGCAGCTGAAGTTCGGCAGAGCCGACGGTATTGTTGCGGATGTGGTCCAGCACATGGATGAACTTGCTGTCTGTTTGCCGGTATACTTTCTGCAGTTCGATGGAGACAAGGTCTATCTGGCCGAATACCCTGGCAGAGAAGAAATAAGGGGTAGGGTAGAATCGGTTCAGTATCTCCCATTCATCTCCTTTGACGACGGGTTCCAACTGGAACACATCGCCCACCAATAATATCTGTTTGCCGCCGAAGGGTTCGCGCAGGTTGCGGGAATAGACGCGCAGGATGCGGTCTACGGCGTCGATGATGTCGGCGCGTACCATGGAAATCTCGTCGATGATGACCAGTTCCAGTTCTTCCAGTAGTTTGCGGTGGGGTTTGGTGTATTTGAAAAATTCGTGGATGCGTCCCCGTTGCAGACTGAAGTTCGGGTCATCGGGCAGCAGGGGGTAGAAGGGCAGTTTGAAGAAGCTGTGCAGGGTACTGCCTCCGGCATTGATGGCGGCTATTCCGGTAGGGGCAAGCACTACATGCTTTTTCTTCGTATTCGCGCAGATATATTTCAGGAAGGTCGATTTGCCCGTACCTGCTCTGCCCGTCAGGAATACGGACTGACGGGTATACTGAATGAGGTTCAAGGCATCTTGAAACTCTTTGTTTTGTGTATCGGGAACGAAGCTCAAAAGATTTCAGATTTATGATGGATTCCCGACTATGCCGAAATATTTCAGGGCGTTGGCGATGCCGTCTTCATCAACAGAAGTGGTTGTGTAGTTACTGGCAGCTTTTACGTCGTTATTGGCATTGCCCATGGCTACACCGATACCGGCATGGCGCAACATGCTGATGTCATTTCCTCCGTCGCCGAAGGCCATGGTCTCTTCCAGCTTGATGCCGAAGTGGCGGATAATCTGGTCGATACCGTTTTGCTTGGTGTTTCCTTTGGCTGTCACGTCTACGAAGGCAGGATGCCAGCGGCCCATCTCGCAGTGGGGGACGGAGGGCAGGATGATTGCTTCTTCCTCGGCGTTGATAAAGGGAGTCAGCTGGAAGAAGGCTTTGTCGGCATGGCTGTCGGTATAGGGCTTTGCTTCGATGGGGTCCACTTTCAATTGGTGATGGAAGATTTCCTCCACTACTTCGCCGGGCTGGTTCACGCAGATGTCGTGCTCTCCCACCAGGATGCATGGGATGTTGCGTTCGTGGCAGAAAGCTGTCAAGGCATCCACTTCCGCTGTCGGTATGGGGCTTTTGTAGATAACGGTGTCTTCTACAAAGCAATAGGCGCCGTTCATCGTGATGTAGCCGTCTATCAGATTCCGTTCCTGCAAGGCGGACAAGTTGTTGATGATGACGCGCGGACGTCCGGTAGAAATGAAGATATGTATGCCTTTGGCCTTGGCGGCAGTCAACGCTTCAATAGTGGAAACGGGAATTTCGTGGGTCTTGAAGCTGACCAAGGTTCCGTCGATGTCAAAAAACAGAGCTTTTATCATAAGGGGTTCTTTTATCTTGTGCGCGAAATTACTTAAAAAAGCGAAGATATTTCGTACTTTTGCGCACAAATAAATGATAAATAACAAATGAAGAAACATTCTTTGAAAGATTGGATGATAGCGGTGCGTCCGTGGTCATTCCCCGCCTCTTCGATGCCGGTGGTGGTGACGTTGGCATATCTGTATTGGATGCAGCAGGACATAAACTGGGTGAACGGCATCTGGGCATTGCTGAACATCGTCGTGTTTCACGCTGCCGGGAATACCTGGAGCGATTATTTTGACTATAAGCATAAGGTCGATGCAAGGGATACCTTTGGCGCCAAGACCTTGACCGACGGGATGTTTGCTCCGCGCGAGATATATGGCTTGTCGATGGCATTGCTGGCAGTTGCCCTTGTTGCGGGTGTCGGCCTGCTGTGGCGTACGGGGTTGCCGTTGCTGTACATCGGTATAGGCGGCGCGGCTTGCTCGTTGCTTTATCCGCCGCTCAAGTATCGTGCGTTGGGCGATGTCGTCATCTTTTTGGCGTATGCCTTGCTGCCGACGTTGGGTACCTGCTATGTGGCTACGGGAGTAGTTGACTGGAATGTCTTGTGGATAGCTCTGCCGGTGGGACTGATTACGGTGGCCATTCTGCATGCCAATAATACACGGGATATGCGTACCGATGCCCGTGCCGAGATTCAGACACTGGCCATGAAGCTGGGAGGAAAGGCGTCGATGTACGTTTATTGTGCCGAAGTCCTTTTCCCTTTTGGCTGGATAGCCGGCTTGATAGCTGCGGGAACTCTTCCTCTATGGACCCTGCTGGTGATGCCGGCACTGGTTCCTGCCATAGGCAATGTACGGGTGGTGTCTCGTTTTCCCGGAAAGGGAGAAAGTGCCATAGCCGGTCTGGATGAGATGACGGCAAAACTCCAGTTGTTGTTCAGTCTGCTGTTCACGTTGTCGTTCGTTGTAGCCGGTTTGCTATCATGAAGAAGCTGATTTTTACCATTCTGCTGGCTGCCGTGCTGTGGACGGTCATGTTTTCGCCTTGGACGGCTCCTTTCGTGAATTTCTGGTGGATGATGACCGGTTCTGCGCTCACGCTGTCCGTGTTTGCCACCTTGTTCAATCCCGGCTGGTGGCGGGAGGTGAAGTGGAGCTTGCCGAATGTCTTGCTGGGAATTGGCATTGCTGTTGCTTTGTGGGGCGTTTTCTGGTTGGGAGACAAGGTGTCATCTTGGATGTTCGATTTTGCCCGTCCGCAGGTGGACTCCATTTATGGGATGAAAGAGGGAGAGTCTCCTTGGCTGTTGGCGGCATTGCTACTGTTGCTGATAGGGCCGGCGGAAGAGATTTTCTGGCGCGGCTATGTGCAACGCACGCTTTCCAAACGCTGGAATCCGAATGCGGGTTTTGTGGTGGCTACTTTGATTTATGCACTGGTGCATGCCGGTTCCTGCAACTTCATGCTGGTCATGGCGGCTCTGGTGGTGGGGGCGGCATGGGGCGCGCTTTACCGTTTCTTTCCGAACCGCTTTGCCGCTATTATCTTGTCTCATGCAGTGTGGGATGTGGCGGTATTTATATTTTTCCCGATATGATTATTGTTTACAAAAATAAGGCAGCGGTAATGGGTCGTATAAAAACAAAACAAATTGATGCGTTGAATTATAAAAAAGCAAGCATATGACTTACAATTTTGATGAAGTAATAGAGCGCCGTGGTACCGACTCCGTGAAATGGGACGGTGTGAAGAGTGTATGGGGGCGCGATGACCTCCTCCCCATGTGGGTGGCGGATATGGATTTCCGCACGCCTCCATTTGTGATGGAAGCCTTGCGGAAGCGTCTTGAACATGAAGTGCTAGGCTATACGTCTGCGTGTGAGGAATGGTATATTTCCATTTGTAGCTGGCTCAGTCGTCGCCATGGTTGGGACGTCACTCGCGAGATGCTGACTTTTGTACCCGGCATTGTCCGCGGTCAAGCCTTCGCATTGCAATGCTTCACCAATCCCGGCGACCGGGTAATGGTGATGACTCCCGTTTATCATCCCTTCTTCCTGGTGACGCAACGCATGAAGCGCGAAGTGGTTTACTCTCCGCTCGACCTGAAAGACGGACAGTATCAGATTGATTTTGAGCGTTTCCGTAAGGATATACAAGGATGCAAAGTATTGATTCTCTGCAATCCCCATAACCCGGGCGGGCGTGTATGGACGGTGGACGAATTACGCCGGATTGCTGATATTTGTACGGAAAGCCATACGTTTGTCATCTCCGATGAAATTCATGCCGACTTGACTCTGCCACCTTACAAACACCATCCTTTTGCTACTGTTTCGGGGGCTGCCGCGCAGAATTCCCTCACCTTCATGGCACCCAGCAAAACATTCAATATGCCGGGATTGGGAAGTTCGTACGCCATTATCCTCAATGAGGACATCCGCCACCGTTTTCAGGAGTTTATGGAAGCGGGCGAGTTCAGCGAAGGGCACATGTTGGCCTATATCGGTGCGGCTGCTGCCTATATGCATGGTGAGGAATGGTTGGAACAGCTGCTGGACTATATAAAGGGCAATATCGATTTCACGGAGAACTACCTGCGCGAGCATATTCCGGGCATCGGCATGATACGTCCGCAGGCTTCTTACCTGATTTATCTGGACTGCCGGGGATTGGGGCTGACTCAGGAGGAACTGGTGAGATTATTTGTAGACCAGGCACACCTGGCGCTGAATGACGGTACCATGTTCGGTGAACCGGGCAAGGGATTTATGCGGCTGAATATCGGCTGCCCGCGTTCGGTGTTGGAGCAGGCGCTGAAGCAACTGGAAACTGCGGTTGCAGACAAATGATAGAAAAAACTATATCTCCTATATTATGAATAGATTACCTTTCCTTGGACTATTGTTTGCGTTGCTGTGCCTTGTTACCTGCCGGCAGATGAATGAGGCACATCTGTTACATCTGGCAGAAAAGCAGGTGAATATGAATGTGGACAGCGTGTATGCCTTGCTGGTACAGATAGAGAGGCCATCGCAACTTTCGGATGAGGAGAGGCTGTTGTATGGATGGCTGAATGCTTATGTGCACTATAAACGGCACAACTCGATGGCGGAAGATTCCTTGATATTGCCTGCTTCCGATTATTACGTCTTCCGCAACGACACGGCGAAGAATCTGTTTTCCTATCAGTTGAAAGCCTGGTACTGGTATTGGCTGAAAGAGCACGAACGGTGTATAGCTGCCATTGACAGCGGCGTAGCTTTGGCCAAGGCGCTGCAGGACACGGGAAGAATGGCTGATATGCTGATTGATAAGGCATACTGGTATGTGTATGTCTGGAAAGATTATGAGAAAGCGATAGAAACTTTCCGTACCGCCATAGCTTTGGACGCAAGAGCCGGAAGCTTCTTCTCTATGGGAATTGCCATGGGGCTGAACAAGAATGATTCTGCATCCTATTACATGGAGCGCAGCATAGAACTGGCAGTGGAGGCAGGAGATACCAGTAAGATAGTGCATTATTTGCGTAACTATGCCCAGATGCAGGCTTACTCTTTTGATGAACCTTCCGGTGCAATAGCTACTATTCGTCGTATGGAGCAGTATGTCATCGACCCGGTGCAGTTGCGTATGGGAGATCTGGTGAAAGTGGAAGTGTTCTTGAAAGAAGGGCAGCTTGATTCGGCGGAATACTATTTGAATAAGGAGAGGAAACGTGGCGAGGGCCGGAACCGGTTTCTGACGGAAGAGAATATGGTGGCGGTATATAGGGCATTGATAGATTATACACGTCACCGTACGTTTGATGTGCTGGACGTGGCGCGCTATAATGATTCTGTAGCCAATGCTCTTACTGCGTTGCAGAGTACTGTCCGGCGTAAGGACGAGTCGAAGGAGACGCTTTCGCAAGCCAACTTGATTCTGACGGTGGAACGGAAGCAGGCACAGTTGAATTTGTTGCTGGCACTGTTGGTACTGGTGCTTGCAGGTGGCGGTGTGTCCCTTTATGTCCGTAACCGGCGTAACCGGTTGATTGAAGCGGAAGAACGGGCGGAAACACTGACCCGGCTGTTGGAAGATGCGACCAAGAACCAGTCGAAGGAGGAAGACGGACAGTTTTTCCGGAAAATACTGTTGCAGCAATTAGGCATGATACGGCTGGTGGCTAAACAACCTACCTCGCAGAATCAGGAGCTGCTTCGCCGCATTTCGGGTATTACCAGCCATGAACTGCCGGTAGAGAGTTTGCTGGTATGGGAGGACTTGTACCCTATCATAGACCGGATGTATGATAACTTCTACACAAAGATGGACAGCCGTTTTGGAGATGTGCTCATTGACAAAGAAAAGCAGCTTTGCTGCCTGCTCTGTGCGGACTTCTCGACGAAGGAGATTAGTGTGGTGACACAACAAAGCATTCCTACCATTTACCAGCGAAAGACGAATATCCGCAAGAAACTGGGGATGGGGGAGAAGGAAGGCATTGTAGAGTTTATAGGCAGCATATAGACCGGAAAAGGCATAATATAGACTTTTGTAAAATTAAAGTGTTGATATGTAGTGATTTGTAGTCTTGGGGTATAGACTTTTTATTCCCCGATATAGACCGTTTGAGGCATGTTTTACCCCTATCTTTGTTTCAGCGAAATACAAAGAGTAAAACATTGAAATCAAACGCATAATGAAAGAAAATCTACTGAACAACGTTAGAAAAAGAGTGATGGTATGGATGGCCTTGGCAAGTATGGCCACTTTCCTTTCCGCCCAGACTTACCGGCTTTCCGGTTGTGTGCAGGACGAGAACCGCCAACCGGTAGAGGTGGCGAATGTGCTGCTGAAGCAGGCAAAAGACAGTACCTATATTACCGGTATGCTGACCGACACACAAGGTTGTTTTTCCTTTGACCAGCCACTGGGAGAATACTTGTTGCATATTACCCTTATCGGCAGCGAAGACCTCTACGTTCCCGTTGTGCTGCAAGGAAACAAAAACGTTGGCGAATTGACATTGAAATCTTCTTCCGCCTTGCTGGACGAAGTGACCGTTACGGCCGCGCGTCCCGTTATCAAGCGTCTGGTGGATAGGGTAGTGTTCGATGCACATAATACCATAGCCTCTGCCGGAGGCAGTGCACTCGACCTTCTGCGTGAAGTGCCCGGTCTGCAGGTTGGACAAAACAGTATTGGTATTATAGGTAAAGGGGGTATCAAGGTTTATATCAACGACCGTGAGACGAAGCTGTCGGGAGATGAACTGATAGATTACCTCCGTTCCTATGACGCCTCCCAGATACTGAAGGTGGAGGTGATTACCACGCCTCCGTCCAAGTACGATGCCGCCGGAAATGCAGGCATCATCAATATCCGCTTGAAGTCACGTCCCAAAGATTACGTGGGTGGTACGGCTTCCGCTTCCTACAGCGCTGGTGAAAAGGACAATTACGGATATGGCGGGGTAAGCTTGAATCTCAGCAAGGGGCGCGTGTCATCCTTCCTCAACGGGGGTACTACGCAGGGCAACTATGAGACGTGTGAGAAGAATTACCGCTATTTTCCGCAGAACACCTGGAACAGCCGTGCCGACTACACCAATTACATGAATAGCTTCTACCTTCAGGGAGGTGTGGACGTATCGTTGGAACGGGACTGGACTGTAGGTATGCAGGCCATCTATAATCACAGTGCTCCCAAACCGGGCAACGCCCTTTCATGGACGGAAGTTTACGATGCCTCTACCGCCGTATTGGATTCTTTGCTGTACTCCAACAGTGACAAGGATACCAGTTCCGACCGCCTCAATCTGAATTTTCATACCGATAAGGTCTGGGATGACAAAGGCAAGAAAATGACTTGGGATGTGGATTACCTGCGTGACAACCGGGACGAAAATATGGGCTTTCTCTCGAAAACCCTCCTGCCTGACGGTACGGAGATTCCGGGCACAAACTTCGATTACAACTATCTGCAACATCGCAAGGTAGATGTAGTCTCCTCCGCTCTTGATTTCATCCTTCCTTTTGAAAAGTACAAGATAACGGCAGGTGCCAAGGTCTCCTTTACCAACACTCGCAACGGTATCAATTACGATACGTCGGACCCTACGCTGGTGCAGGATGATTATTTCCGTTACAAGGAGCAAATCTATGCCTTATATGCTGATTATAGCCGTGAATATTCCGAACGTTTTTCCATGCAGTTGGGCTTGCGTATGGAGCACACCCGCACTACCGGTATTTCCGAAGCGAAGGATACGGAGGACAAGCACGACTATACGCGCTTATTCCCTACTGTCTATCTGCTTTATTCGCCTACTGACGGGCATGCGCTGAACTTCAGTTTCTCCAACCGCATCTCCCGTCCGTCACAGAATATGGTCAATCCTTTTCCGTTCTATCAGAACAAGTACACTTACGCTTGTGGTCGTGAAGACTTGAAACCTAGTTATACTTACAATGTCGAGCTGGGATATACGTTGAAGAATAACTTCAATGTTTCTGCCTATTATTCTTATTCGGACGATGTATTCTTCCAGGTTGTGGACTTGGATGCCGAAACGAATGTGACCTCTTTTCTCTGGGAGAATTTCATGCAGACGCATGCTTTCGGGCTTAACAATTCGTACACTTTCCGTACCAAATGGCTGCAAGCTTACGCCCAGCATGGAGTGAGCTATCGCCGGACCACCTCCAGCGCTGCCACCACCTCTCCCGAGGAGAAAGGGTGGGCTTATGACGCTAGTCTGCGCAACACTTTCTTCTTCAATGAAAAGAAGACTCTTCTGGCTACGTTGTCCGGTTCCTATTCTTCCCGTCAGTATCAGGGCATCTATCTGATGAGCCCCACTTACAGTATCAGTGCAGGTATGCTTTACCGGTTGTTGGACAATAAGCTCAGCCTCAGCCTGAATGTCAACAATTTGTTTGTCAGCCATTCCAAATTGGAAACCATGTCCAACGGGCTGAAGATAATTGCCGACAATCAGTTTGCCTTTACCAGTTTCCATATCGGTGTATCCTATACTTTCGGTGGTGATATACGTAGCAAGGGTCAGCGGAACAGTAACGAGGATATTCAGAGGAGGCTATAACGCGGAAAGGGTGCTACCCGGTTTCCCCCTTTTGTTGCTAAGTGAGAGATTGTCGAACTTTCATTGTGGAGCGTTATTGTATAGGCTTTCTAATGTATATGAAGGGTCATTGGAGAAATACCCTTTGGTCATGACATCTATCACATCCTTTCCATTGTTGACATAAGTTCCTGTGGTGTGATTCATCAGCCCGGAACATTCCCGTCCGGCGCCGGCATTGCCGTTGTCCCAATAGAATACGGCCATGCCATTGGTGCGTGCAGCTTTGCATACATATTCCAGGTAGTATTTGCGGAATGCTTCAGAACGGTTGTTGTTGCGGTGTACGCACCCCATTTCTCCAATGTATACGGGAATCCCTTTTTCTACGTAAGCGGTTCTTAATGCTGCAAAGACTTTCTTAAGATGCTCTTCGTCTCCCCAGCTCTCTTTTTTACTGGGGGCGCCGGTGTGTCCCCACTCTGCAAATTTATCTTCCAATGCGAAGGTGGCAGGGTCGTAGTAGTGTACTGATATTAACAGACGGTCTTGTGCCGGGTCTGTCGGGAGCTGCAAGTGTTTTATAGTAAGATTAGGGCTTGTGCAATAGCCGCTGATACCCAAGTAGCGGGTTGCATTGTTGCCGCCGGTGGCACGGACGGCATCTACAAAAACTTGTTGCCATTCGTTGAGTATGGCATATTGTTTGCCTCCGTCGGTGGTATTGGTGCCAGAGCCCCATCTTCCGTCATGGATTTCATTGAGGCCTTCAAAAATGAGGAACTCGCCTTTGTTCTCGAAACGTTGGGCTATTTGTGTCCACATGGATTTGAGTTGCTCTTTGATAGCGGTATTCATGTCCTTGTTTTGTGCTGCTCCTACGATGTCAAGCCAGCGATGCTCGTCAAAACCGTCTTCGTGGATGTGGCGGTGTCCGTCATGATGGATGTTGATAATGGCTTTCAGTCCGGCTTTTTCAGCATATTCCACTACTTCTGCCACGCGGTTCATCCAGTCCGTGTCGATGTGATAGTGTGGGGCCTCGCCTACTTTTCCCAACCAGGTAACGGGGATGCGGACTGATGTAAATCCGGCTTGTTTTACTTTCAAGAGTGTTTCTTGTGTAACTTTGCCGTTGCCCCATGAGGTTTCGTCGGCTATTTCGTTTACATGGGCATCAAGCTGGTTACCCAGATTCCATCCGAGCCCCAACTCCTTTGCCACTTTTACAGCAGGGAGATTCTCGTCTATGGCAGGTTTGCTCTCTTGTTCATTATTTGCAGCCTGGGTGATGATGATGCTGGTTTCTTTTTCACCGGCCGTGATAGTTATGCCGGCTTCACGGGCATTCCCTTTATTGGCTTTTGCTGTAAATGTAAATGACGTAAGGCTATCGGAAGAAGTATTTGATTTCAGTGTTATCCACCCGGCATCGGATTGGGCTGTTGCGATGGGATAGGATGAAACACGGATGGTTATTTCGCCACCGGCAGCTGCGAGATTCTGAGGGGATACACTTTTCACGGTGAGATAGGGCAACTCCTCTATGGAGGAATTGGAGCTGGAACAGGACAAAATGTTTATGGACAATAGTATTGCCATTACATTCTTCAAGCAGATGAATTTTGTGCTCATAAAATCAGTTTTATAGGTTTATGGCGACAAAGGTAGTGGCAATGGGGTTATGTATAGTTTGAAATCCTGCATATAGAGGTTTGAAATCCTACAAATCAGCCTATATTCATTCTTTGCCCGGTGTATCGGCTGGGTTGGACACCGAAATATTTCTTGAATAAGGTGCTGAAATATTTGGAGTTTACAAATCCCGTTTGTATGGAAACATCGGTCACCGGTATTCCTTGTTGCAGTAGGGCGGCAGCTTGCTCAAGGCGGATAATACGGATGAAGTCTTGCGGGGTATGCCCGGTAAGAGCTTTCAGCCGTTCGTGGAAGAGAGTCCGGCACATAGCCATGTGCCGGCAGAGCCGGTCAATGTCGAATTCAAAATCGCTTATGTTATCTTTCACGATTTGGGTTGCTTTTTCCACAAAGGCACTGTCCGCATTATTGGGCACGGCAGATTGTACAGGCATTTCCTTGATGGTCTTGTCTGTTGAAAGGGTATGTTGCAGAGCAATTTGCGTATAGTATTGCCGCAGGCGTCTGCGATTCTCTATTTGTGCCTGAATTTTGGCTTTCAGTATATCTATGTCGAAAGGTTTGGCTATGTAATCATCGGCTCCTTTCTGCAATCCTTCTATGATGGATGTTCTGAAGGTCTTGGCGGTAAGTAGTATGACCGGTATGCCCGAAGTGGCAGGAGTGCTTTTTATTCGGTGGCACATCTCGTCACCCTGCATGCCGGGCATCATTATATCAGACAAAACTAAACTGGGGTATTGAGTTTCCATATATTCCAATGCTTCTTGGGCGTTGGATTTGTCTACGACCCGGTAAACCGGCTCGAATATACGGCGCATATAGAGGCGGAGTTCATCATTGTCTTCTACGATAAGCAACGTGTCTTTATCCGGGTCACAAGGCATGGTGCTTTCGGTAGTGACGGACCTTTCCATAACTGGAGTGGTAACGGATATCGCAGAATTTGTGACTATAACCCTATTGAGTATGAGCGTAAATTCCGAGCCTTGGTTCACGACGGAGCTAACCTTTATGTCGCCTTTCAGCAAAGCGGCAAACCTCTTGGCCTGCAATAGTCCCAGGCCGATGCCTGGAGTGCCGGAACTGATGGCATTGCTGGCACGGAAAAAGCTTGTGAACAGTTTCTTTTGCTCTTTGGGCGAGATGCCGATTCCAGTGTCACTCACGATAATCTTTACCTTGCTCGCTTCGGTTTTCACGCTGATGCTGATTTTTCCTCCTGTAGGGGTATATTTCAGGGCATTGGATAAAAGGTTGGTGAGTATTCGGTTCAATAATTGGGGGTCGGCCCATACCCCAAGCTGGCAGTCAATGCTGCTTGTATGCAATGTTTTCTGTTGCTGCTGGCAGAGAGGTTGGAAGACGGTAAAAAGATTGTCCATGATCTGTTTTAGCGGCACAGCTTCTATTTTGGGGAGCATGCTGGAATGGTCTATCCGTTCAAAATCAAGTAGCTGTGATAATATATCCAGTAATTTGTTGAGATTGGAATGTGCCAACTCTATGGATCGGGTAGCGTTTTCATGGAGTGTGGAGTCATGGCGAAGTTCGTCCAGAGGGGCTTTGATAAGTGTAAGCGGGGTGCGGATGTCATGGGCTATGCTTACGAAGAAAGCGATTTTTTCGTTCATGTAGTGGCGTACCAATTGTTGCTGTTTACTTTTTATAACTGCTCCTATTATACAGCATAGTGTCATGATGTATAATAACCATGCCCACCAAGTGTTCCACCACGGCTGACAAATTGTGATACATGTAGTCCGGCTGCTCAGTATGAGTCCGCTATTAAGGCTATATGATTGTATACGGAATTGGTATTTGCCCGGTGACACATTGGTGTAGCGCAGATGCTCATTGTTTCCCAGTTTGTTCCAGTCGCGGTCAAACCCCTGAAGCATGTATTCGTATGCAATGTCTTCCTGATAGCGGAAGCTTACAGACTCGAATTCCATTGTGAATGAATTATGGCGATATGATAAAGTAATGGTGCTATCCGCCAGCATTTGCATGAGTTCCGGGCGCATACTCGCAGACACTCTGGCGTCTATGTTGTCTATTCGGAAGTCGGTGAGTTGTAAGGATGGGGCCTGATAGGAAGTCAGTGAAATGTGAGGTTTGAATATCAGTACACCAGTGGTACTTCCCAGTGCTATGCGCCCATCGGCTAAAAGAATGGCTGCGGAACGGTTGTAGAATCTCGACATCACTTGCTCGAAATTCTGGTTGTATATTTGCATGGACGGCTGCGGAGGAAGGCATGCCAAACCGTGATCGGTAGTAATCCATAACCTATTGCTATGGTCGATGAGTAAGGCACTCACACGGTTGGACGGCAGGCGTTGTTCGGTAGAGAATGTCTTTTTTTCAGCAGTTTGCAAGTTGTACAAATAAAGACCTCCACCGTCAGTTCCCAGCCAGGCTTGCTCATCGTCTACAAATGCTATGGATTGAATGAAAGCATTGAAGTCTTCTCCTTTGTTGTCGGTACTTTTAAACAAATGTGTGTGTGTCCCGGTATGTTTGTTTATCAGTACCAGTCCGTCTACTGTACCTACAGCAATGGTATGTGCATCCTTTTGCACTATGCAGCGTGCTTTAGTTACGTTGTGTGACTTCCATTGCCGAGTGGAGCACTCCAGTTGCAGCAACTGATTGTCCATGGTCCCTATCCATAGATCTCGGTCTGTATCAAACAATACTGTAGAGAGGTAGTCGGATGGCAAGCTGCTATTGTTGCTAAGGTAATGGTGTAATATTTCTCCCTGACTGTTGAGAAGAAATAGTCCATTGCCATAAGTACCTGCAGCAATGTTGTTCTGGGAATCAATGGAGACACTTAATACCACATTACCTGCAAGTATCTGTCTGCATCGGTTGTTTTGGGGATTGTATATGTTGATACCGTCATCGGTGGCAATCCACAGTTCACCGTTGCGCTGTTCACAGAATGCATTTACATTGTCATCGGCTAAGGAGGGCTCTTCTCCTTTGTGATGTCTTAGTAAAGTGGTGGTGGTTTCTTCGGGCATCATGAGAAAGGCGCCGCCAGTGTAGGTGCCTATCCATATGTTGTCTTCACAATCTCGGCATAAGGAATATACTCCCATAGCAGTAAGCATTCGGTTGGTACGTGTAAAGAGTGGTTCTGCCCCACCGGTCGGGTAGTTGTAGGTGTAGACTCCATCTCCGTCAAATCCTAATAGGATAGTAGAAGGTGCCATTTCTACCATGGAACGAATAGGAGTATGAGGAAGAGTTGCAGCGTCGGTTGGCTGCTCTTGCCATGAGTTGAGGTTGATGCTTTTTATTCCACTATTGAAAGTGCCTATTAATAATGTATCACTGTCTGATGGCGCTAAAAGGCTTTGTACATAGGTGCCTGGACAGAGCTTATGCAGTAAAATCCTATCCTTGGAATAGATACGCAGGCCACATGTGCTACCTATGGCAATGCCTTGAGGCAATTCTGTGATATAGGTCACATGGCTCTCTGAATCGATAAGCTGAGGCACTTCACCAAATCTGCAACAGTAGAGCCCGGTACTCAGTCCTATCCACAATTGTTCTTGAGAGTCGATAAGAAGGTACTGAAGGACCAGCCCCGTGTAGATATGTTCTGCTAAATCAAGGCAGAGCTCGAATTGGTCAGTAAGCAAGTTGTATTTGTAAATCCGTCC